>ENA-OPXH01000307-OPXH01000307.1-human-gut-metagenome-genome-assembly--contig:-NODE-307-length-45989-cov-4.540732_pt1 | contig 45989 bp, 43 predicted proteins | sample MGYA00241521_ERZ502034 | MGnify/ENA primary metagenome ERZ502034 (study PRJEB25962, sample SAMEA2042103) | human gut metagenome | biome: human gut; feature: human-associated habitat; material: faeces... | reverse complement strand
TGATCATTACCACGACCACCCATATGGCAGGAGAATCTGAACTTCCGTTTGCCAGGGGCGGAGATGCAGTCAGGGTAAAAGAACTTCTGGACAAAGAAAGATATGTGATTGCTGCGGAATATGAGGAGGACACCGGTAAATATGCGTCTCTGACAGAAGAAAAACTGGAAGAACTGAGAGAATTGTGCGATGTAATGCTTGTGGAAGCGGACGGAGCAAAGCATCATCCGGTAAAAGTCCCGGAGAAATGGGAGCCTGTAATCCCCAGATGTGCGGACATTGTGATCAGTGTGATCGGGCTGGACTGTCTGGGGCAGCCAATCAGTCAGAGTGCTTACCGTATGGAACGTACCTCGGAATTTCTCAGGAAAAGTCTGGAAGCTCCGATCACTGAAGAAGATATTGTAAAGATTGCGACTTCTATCTGTGGACTTTTTAAGGATGTGGAAGAAAGAGTATACAGAGTGTATCTGAACAAGTCAGATATACTCAGAGAGAAAGAACCTGCAGAGCACATTGTTGAGGAACTGGAAAGGAAGAATACAGTAGCGGCTTACGGAAGCCTTTTGGAGGAATAAATTATTTTGAAAATTGCAATGATCATGTTGGCGGCTGGAAACAGCCGCCGTTTTGGGGCAAATAAACTGTTATATGAAATAGACGGAATACCTATGTATCGACATGTGCTGGAACAACTGGATGATACAAAGAAGAAAATAGAAAATATCTATTCGGAATATTCAGATATTACAGAGGATAATAATAATGATAATAATTCAGATATTGTTCAGTTAAATAACCTGTACAGAAATAATATTACAGCAAAAATAATCTGTAATATTATTGTTATTACTCAATATGATGCCATTGCAGAAGCAGTGAAAACAAAGGAAATACAGGTTTTGTATAATCCCCATCCGGAAGATGGAATTTCTTCCTCTGTAAAAATCGGTCTGAATGCCAGCCTGGATGCAGATGCAGTGCTTTTTACTGTGTCTGATCAGCCCTGGCTTACCAGTGAGACAATCTGTGAACTGATCCATGTGTTTTTAAACACTTCCAAAGGAATCGCCTGTGTTTCCTGTCAGGGGAAAATGGGAAATCCATGTATTTTTGACAGGAAATATTACAATGAGCTGCTTTCTCTGGAAGGGGATAAAGGCGGTAAAAAAGTAATCATGAAACATCTGGATGATACGCAGATTTATGAGATAGAAGCAGGCAGGGAACTGGAAGATATTGATTATTATGAATCTATAGCAGTCCACTAGTACATCGTTTCGTAAATAACTATACCAATCGCGTAGGATGCGGATTCGAGTGTGCTGGTATAAAAACGCAGGCGTAGCGGGCTACGCTGAGGCTTTTAGACCTGTGCAATCGGATTCGCAGACAAGTGAGTGGTATAGTTATTTCGAAAACGATGTACTAGAGTGTCAGATAATACAGTCATTATACTGTTACTGTTCACTCCGTTCTCAGTAACTTAACCAAAATTCATTCCAGATTGCCTGCGGCAATAGAATTTTGGCTTGTATGTCTCAGGATTTTGGCACATTCATGCCAAAATACCTCGCGGGATAGCGGTGTGTGAACAGTAACATTATACTATCTCTCTCTCCAAAAGTACAGTTATTCATACATTCTTTTGCTGCCGGATATATTACCAGAATTACTGTTCACTCTGTTCTCAGTAACAAATGAATGACTGTGTATATATTTTTATATTTCTGCCATAATACATATCACAGATATATCTGTCCGGTGCTTCACAATAACAGACTGCCGGACAGTTACCCAGAAACTTCTTTTGTTGTCGGCAGGATCGGAGGCACTTATGTTAGAGCAGATTTTTCTCGGATTTACAGGACTATGTTCCGGTTTTATTATTGCCGGAGGACTAACCGGTCTTATGATCGGCCTTTCTATTATTCCCAGATATGCAGGAATTACCCATACAGCAGATCATATATTGCTGTACGAAGACATCACATTCTGGGGAACAGAACTTGGAAACCTGTTCTTTCTTTTTCACTGGAATATCCGGTTCGGCACCCCGTTTCTGATTCTGTACGGGCTCTTTTCAGGGATTTTCCTTGGTGGATGGATCATGGCCCTGGCAGAGATGGCAGATATTTTCCCTATCTTTGCCAGAAGAAGCAGATTCCAGAGAGGTCTTTCTTTTACAATCCTGTGCATAGCCGCCGGCAAAACTGTCGGGGCACTGATTTACTATTATAACGGATGGCTGCCATAATTTCCAGCTAATCTTTAACATCAGTGCCAAAAAAGCAGCAATCGATTACTCTTTACTCAGTGTGCCAACATTCCGGATTTTCAATCAGAAAGGTTTTATATTATGTCAGACAATAATCTCAGTCAGAAAAAACAGAAGCAATATGAAGAATACGTAAAAGCAGTCACTCCTGTCCACAGCCTGCCACTGAATATGTGCAAAGCCTTTTTCACAGGCGGAGTCATCTGTGTTGTTGGACAGGTCATCTTAAATTACGCAGATAACCTTGGGCTGGACAAAGATACCGCCGGCTCCTGGTGTTCCCTTATCCTGATCCTTTTCAGTGTGATCCTCACAGGATGTAATCTTTATTCCAAAATCGGCAGATTCGGCGGTGCCGGAAGCCTTGTCCCGATCACCGGTTTTGCCAATTCCGTAGCTTCCTCTGCGATCGAATATAAGGCAGAAGGACAGGTATTCGGCATCGGATGCAAAATATTTACGATCGCAGGACCCGTAATTCTTTATGGAATCCTGAGTTCATGGATTCTCGGTGTGATTTATTATCTTTTTACAATGCTCCCGTAACTATTCAGCATCCATATCCTGAGAGGTGTTTTTGCATAAGAATCATACAATTATACAAGGAGGTTTTCTATGAACAGACAAATGACCTGCGGTACATCCAGCATTTCATTTCAGAATCCTGTCTTTATCCAGAGCTGTGCTTCTGTTGTCAGCCGGAAAGAAGGGGAAGGGCCATTGGGCGCATACTTTGATACCATATGTGAAGATCCCATGTTTGGAACAGATACCTGGGAAGCTGCAGAAAGCACTCTGCAAAAACAGGCCGCTCTGCTGGCAATCAAAAAAAACGGCCTCACCTGTTCCGATATACAGCTTCTTTTTGCAGGCGACCTGCTGGCTCAGACATCAGCCTCTTCTTTCGGAACCGCTGATCTGAAAATTCCTTTTTACGGTCTTTTCGGAGCATGCTCCACTATGGGAGAATCTCTTTCCCTTGGTTCAATGTGTATCGACGGCGGGTACGGAAAATATATCCTCTGCGCAACTTCCAGCCACTTTGCCAGCGCAGAAAAAGAATTTCGTTTTCCCCTGGGATATGGAAATCAAAGGCCCTTATCTGCTACCTGGACAGTCACCGGTGCCGGAGCCTGTATACTTGGATATGAACCGCCACCACGCCCGGACAACAAAACACTAAACACACTCCGTAACCGCAATATCTGTGCAGTTATAACAGGAATCACCACCGGAAGACTGATTGACTTTGGGTTTAGGGATTCCCTCAATATGGGAGCCTGCATGGCTCCTGCTGCCTGCGACACCATAGCCCGAAATCTTCAGGATTTTCACCGAAAGCCATCCGATTATGATGCCATCTTCACCGGTGACCTGGGCATGGTAGGACAGACAATCCTGTTGGACCTTCTCACAGAAAAAGGATTTGATATCTCATCTGTCCATCAGGACTGCGGTATGCTGATCTATGATTCTCAGACTCAGGATACACATTCCGGCGGCAGTGGATGTGGATGTGCCGCCTCTGTTCTGGCAGGCTATATTCTTCCGGGTATTATACAGAAAAAATGGAAAAGGATTCTCTTTGTTCCCACAGGTGCCCTTCTGTCAAAGGTAAGCTTCAACGAGGGGGATCCAATTCCCGGTATCGCACACGCTGTTGTAATAGAACAGTACAGGGTTCCGGATATGATGTAGATACAGAAATTTTTTCAGGAGGAAAAATACATGGACTATTTTAATGCATTCTGGACAGGCGGACTGATCTGTGCCCTGGTACAGATTCTTCTGGACAGGACAAAGCTTATGCCCGGACGGATCATGGTACTTCTGGTATGTACAGGCTCTGTTTTAAGCGCTGTCGGAATCTATCAGCCATTTGCAGAATTTGCCGGAGCAGGCGCTTCTGTTCCCCTGCTTGGTTTTGGCAATATCCTGTGGAAAGGAATGAAAGAATCCATTGACAAAAACGGACTGATCGGACTCTTTATGGGAGGCTTTACCGCCTGCGCGGTGGGAGTCTCCGCAGCTTTGATCTTCTCTTATCTTGCAAGCCTGATCTTCAAGCCCAAAATGAAAGGATAACATACCATGAGTGATACTCTCTATTTACAGTTAGATCAGAATATCCAGATAAACCATCCACACATTTATCTTCAGGACATTGCAAAACTTTCCTGCAGCAACAGTAAAATCCTGAATCGGCTCCGGGTGATGCCGGTTATAAATCTTGACCCGAATAAACCAGGACGTTATGTAATGTCTGTCATGGATCTGATCTCCGAAATCAAAAAAAAAGAACCGGACCTTGAAATCAATAATATTGGAGAAGCCGACTTTATCATCACTTTTAAAAACAAACCCGGTTCCGGGCTTGTCTGGCAGTGGTGCAAGATTATTTTCGTCGGTCTTGCCGCCTTTTTCGGTGCAGGTTTCTCTATCATGACATTTAATAACGATGTAGATGTCGGTGGTCTCTTCTCGCAGATCTATACCCAGGTCACAGGACAGACTTCCGGTCATTTTACTGTTCTTGAGATCACTTATTCCATAGGAATCGGACTTGGGGTACTTTTCTTCTTCAATCATTTCGGTCATATGAAAATAACAGATGATCCAACACCTATGCAGATACAGATGCGTCTGTACGAGGAAAATGTTAATAAAACTCTTATCAAAGACATTGACCGTACTTCCGAAAAGTGATATACTTCGATAGCCGAGTGTTCGAAACCTTCCACTCGTAAAACAAATACTAAAGGAGATAATCAAATATGAAAAACAAAGGTACTCAGTTTCTGACAGAAGCAGCAGTGATCGGAGCCATTTATGTGGTTCTGACTCTTTTATTCGCACCACTCAGCTATGGCGAAATTCAGATTCGCTTTTCGGAAGCACTGACAATCCTGCCATTCTTTACACCGGCTGCGATTCCGGGGTTATTTGTGGGATGTATCATTGCCAATCTCTTTGGCGGTGCCATTCCTGTAGACATTATTTTCGGAAGCATCGCAACACTGATCGGAGCAGTATTTACTTACAGACTCCGCAGCTGCAACCGTTTTCTTGCGCCGATCCCGCCGATTGTTTCCAATGCAGTCATCGTGCCATTCGTACTTCACTTCGGATACGGAGTAAATCTTCCGATTCCGCTTATGATGCTTACCGTAGGTATCGGAGAAGTAGTTTCCTGCGGTGTAGTAGGACTGATTCTTCAGACAGCCCTTCTGAAATACAAAAATGTGATCTTCAGATCACAGAGAACTGTATAACTTACGATATATAACAATAAAGATATTATAGCAAAAAGAGTGTGCAATATTATAGTAATCCGCACACTCTTTTTGTTACTGTTCACTCCGTTCACAGTAACCTCTTTTTTATTTACCTCTTCAGAGAATACTCCACCTTCTACAAGCGGTGAGTTAATTACTCCCATCTGCTTATACCTGCTTTTTAAGTTCCTTCAGAATCCGCTTTTCCATCCTGGACACTTGGACCTGGGAAATTCCCATCTCTGCCGCAATCTCTGTCTGCGTCATATCCTTAAAATATCTCATACCGATCAGCTGACGTTCTCTTGCATCCAGTTTTTTCAGGATTTCATCCAGAAAAATCCTGTTCAGTGCTGCATCCTGTCCATTTTCTTTTTCCTGGAGCCTGTCCATAAGCGAAATATCATTTCCATCTCCCTGATAGATAATTTTGTGCAAAGATTCCACTTCAGCTCCTGATTCCATCGACATCACCACTTCATCTACTGAAAGTTCTGTCGCTTTCGCAACTTCCTCCAGTATCGGTTCACGTCCCAGTTCTTTTTCCAGTGCTTCTCTCGCAGAATAAATTCTGGCACAGTTCTCTTTCAGGTTTCTGCTCACCTTAAGCATCCCGTCATCCCTCAGATAGCGTCTGATTTCACCTATGATCATGGGAACAGCATAAGTTGAAAACTTCACATCGTACGAAATATCAAAACGATCTATGGCTTTCAGTAGCCCAATGCTTCCTATCTGCACGATATCTTCCATTTCCACACTGCGCCCGGCAAATCTTTTCGCCATGCTGTACACAAGTCCTGCGTTTTCTTTAAATACAGTATCTCTTGCTTCTTTATCCCCCTGTTGTGACTTCATGATCAGAGCAAGAGTATGGTCCATTCCTACCTCCCGATCGTCTTTTTCATATGGACAACTGTTCCATATCCCACCTGTGATTCTACTGTTACCTCATCCATAAACGCTTCCATAAATGTAAATCCCATCCCGGAACGATCCTTCTCCGGCTTTGTTGTAAAAAGAGGCTCCATAGCTTTTGCAACGTCTCTGATCCCCACTCCCTTATCGATCACATCAACCCATAATTTCTGCCCTTCCCTTCTGCAGAAAATCTCTATCTTCTGCACCTGGCCTTCATAAGCATGAATAATACAGTTTGTCACAGCCTCTGACACAGCAGTTTTCAGATCTGCCACTTCCTCCAGAGTAGGATTCAGCTGTGTGCAGAAAGCTGCCGCCGCAACTCTTGCCAGCCCCTCATTCTCAGGTCTGCTGTCAAAAATAATTTTCATTTCATTGGTATTTTCCATAATAGTTTTCTTCCCCCTCTCTTTAGACTTCCCCACAGATTTCGACAAATTTATATACCCCTGACAGATGCAGCAGCTTTTCAATATAGGAATTTACTCCTGTAGCCTGTATACAGTCACCGCGCATCCCCATCATCCGGTATCTCCCCATGATCAGCCCTATCCCTGAACTGTCCATAAACGCTGTTCCTGAAAAATCAAATGTGATCGTTCGTATATATTTTTTCCGTATAATATCATCTGAATCTCTGCGTATCTCGTCTGTCACCATATGATCTACCTCTTTCGGTAAATGAATGATCAGGGAATTTCCCTGTATTTCAAATCTGTTCTCCATCATATCCCTCCTCACTTTTTGTCAGGCGAATGTTCGCAATCCACTTTGCAGTGTAGCTCTACATCAAATAACTGTTTATTGCTTTTCGCAGCCTTTTTCAGACACGCTCCAGGGAACTTACTTGATTCGGTAAAAAAAGAGACACATGACTTCCATGCATCTCTTTTGTATCTTTACATCTTCTTATGATATTTCATGTCTTCTGCCACATCAAAATGAAAAATGGTATCAATATCCGGAATCGTCATAATCACCGGTGTCGTAACTTCCATCATCTGTCGAATCACCATCAGAATTATCGTAAGAACCATCATCATATTCCCCACTGTCATAGGAACCATCGTCATAACTTCCATCTTCCGCTGAATCTGAAGAAGCATCTCCCTCTGCGTTGTCAGCACTGCCGGTTCCGTCTGCGACTTTCGCATCTGTAGTTCCTTCGATCCCGGTCGTACCTGTAGTGTTACAGATCGTATTGTAAATTCCTTTCAGATCCGCAGGCAGCAAATCCGCATAAACATTCTGTATCTTCAATGCCGCTTCATCTGTATTCTGTTGCTGCAATGCTGAGTACGCCTCGATCAGAGCCTCATAACTGCTGCTCTTTTTCTTCTCTTCCTCTATCTGTTTGGAAGCAGCCTCAACTGTGTCCCCTGATTCCTGAGCCTGACTCTGTGCCTTGGTCAGCTCAGCTCCCTGACTGGACACTGCATCACTGTATTTCATAATCTGCTGATTCGCTTCCCTGTAAATTCCCTGACGTATGGCAGGAACAGCCAGAAGATAAAACGCCAGCAATCCTGCACAAAATCCGGCAACCAGTGTAAAAAACAGCGGAATCCTTCCTTTTTCTTTATACTGAGGAATCTGGATTGCCATATCATTCTCACTGCTGTCCACTGCTTTCCTGTTTCTTTTATTCTGACGTTCCAGACGTGTGGATACTCCTGTCTGTTCGTCAATCTCTCTCAAAAAACGAAGGGTTGTTGTATTTGTTTTATCAATCCGCGCGGCTTTCCTTAACGTCTTTCTTGCCTTGTTATATTCCCCCTCTTTCATCTGCACAAGTGCCAGAAGATGGTAACCTTTGATCAGTTTTGGATTCTGTATGAGAATCTTCTTCAGCCTGATCGCAGCCATATCCTCATGACCTTCCCTGCACAGGTTTAAGGCATCATTATACTTTCTGATCGTTTCATTGATCGCCTCAAGCTTATTGGAGTTCGCCTGCAGCTTGTTAATATATTCTGATGCCAGATTTCTGGATGGCTGAAGATTCTTACTGATCACCCATTCACTGAGTGCGGCAACCACCTCCCCTGTCTCAAAATATACCAGTCCAAGAAGATTTCTCGCCTGAATGTTATGCTTATTATAAATAAGACTCTGCTTCAGACAGTCAATCGCCCCTGAAAGATCGCGGACACTGGCTTTCTCAAGCCCCCGGTTGTAATACTGTCTGGAAAGGTAATCTACCTTTTTCTGGATCAGCACATTACATCCACATTTCGGGCAGTAATCCAGATCTTTGTCCACCAGAAATGCGCCACAATTCATACAATTCATGTGTATCTCCTTATTTTACCCGTCTGCCACTCTTGGCTTCGCGGAGAACTTCCTGAAGAATATCCAGGATATCCGTCAGTTCTCTCTCATAAATCGCACCCTCCGCATCTGCCACATCCAGACAAGGTTCAAATTTCTTCAGTTCCTCTTCATAATCTATCATTTCTTATTTCTCCTGATCACATCTTTAATCTCACCGACAAGATACAGGGAACCCACGCAGAAGAGCATTCCGTCATCCCCCTTTACTTCCAGTGCTCTACCAAAGGCTTTCTCAACATCCTCCACTACTTCCACAGAAGAAGCACCTGCTTCTGTAAAAAGCTTTGCAAATCTCTCAGCAGGAACCTGGCGATATCCGCCAACAGAGGTTACTACCACTTGACGGAACGTGATCCTGCTGCAGATCGTATGTATCATATCTGTATAATCTTTGTCTTCTACTGCTGAAAAAAGCAAAGTCAGCGGACATTCTTTCTGAAAATGTTCTGCTGTCTCTACAAATTTCTCTACCCCGTCCTCATTGTGAGCACCGTCCACGATCACACCCGGAAGCACTGTTTCCATTCTTCCCTGCCAGCGTGTTCCGGCAATTCCCACATGGATCTGATCCATAGATACAGAAATCACATTCTGCAGAACCTCAATCGTCTTTAATGCAAGTGCACTGTTCATCACCTGATACTTTGCAATAAACGGAATGGAGAAAACCATATCCTTATAATACTCATTCCGAAATGCAAAATCAATTCCCGCCGAAGTATTTCTGAGCACTTCTGTATCTGATCTCTTCACTTCATAAGCAGGGCTTCCCAGTTCTTCTGCTCTGGCACGGATCACTTCTGCTGCATCCGGGTCGTTTCCGTCATAGATTACCGGTACCCCCGGCACAATGATCCCGGCCTTTTCTCCTGCGATTTTGGCAACTGTATCTCCCAGATACTGCATATGATCCAGACTGATCGATGTGATCACACAGGCAACAGGATTCTCCACAGCAGTAGTCGCATCCATTCTTCCGCCCAGTCCTGTTTCCAGAGTCACATAATCAACACCTGCCTCTGCAAAGATCACCATCCCCATCAGAAAAAGCATCTCAAAATAAGTCGGATGATAGCTGCCTTCTGCAACCAGTTCATCCGCAAGTACCTTTACTTTCTCAAAGGCCTTCAGGAAAGTATCATTATCAATATTCACCTCATTGATCTGGAAGCGTTCATTGATCTCCACCAGATGAGGAGAAGTAAATAATCCGCAGGAATATCCCGCCTCTCTCAGAACAGAGGTCAGAAACGCACATGTACTTCCCTTTCCATTAGTTCCTGCCACATGGATCACCTTAAACTTATCCTGAGGATTACCAAGTCTTCTCAGACATTCCTTTGTGTGATCCAGACTGTTCTTCTTTGTAAATTTCGGAGTTTCATCAATATAAGCAACTGCTTCTTCGTAATTCATAAAAAAATTCCACCACTTATCTATAATGTATTTAGTTACTCTAACATTATATAATAGTGGTGGAAGATGTCCAGTACCAATCGTAATATTTTATCCGACAAAATTATGGATTAATTTTCATTCGTACCGGCACTTTCTGTTAATTTCCATTTATTATTTGAATAAAGTGCATAGCAGGACCGGTCATAGCTCTTGCTCAGCGGTTTTCGCGTCGAACTGTTGCTTCGCTGGATCACCGCAAGCCTGTCGAAATCATTCAGCTCCGTACCTGTGATCATCAACGTAGTCGGATTGATATAGACCGTATCATACCATTCTCCGTTCAGCTTGATTTCACTGGACGGCGTAAATTCCGTTCCCTTAATGTAATATGTATGATCTGCCTCAGAGATACATTGAATGGAATCCAGAGTCACATCATAGATTCCCATACGCATTCTGGTACGCAGATAAGGACTTTCGCCGCTTTCCCCGTAGGAATATCTCTTTCCATAAAGTAGGTCATACTGCAGGGTTTCCAGATCCACCTGATAATTTCTGGTATTTCTTCTTGCCTGATGATAGCGGAAAACAGTTCCCTCATGGATTCCCACACGATCCATAACCTCTGCCGCCATCTGGTATGCTGCAAGATTTTCATTCTTTTTCTTAAGTCCGAAGTTATCCCACATCACATACTCTGTCTGGAACAGATACTTGTTCTTCAGGTCCTCCACAGTCAGTCCCATAGTCGGAAGGTGATCACCGTACATAACAAGGACCACATCCTCAGGATAATCTGCCAGCTTATCTGTCAGCTCTTTGACAAAATTATCCATCTCATGGATCTCATTTACGTAATATTCCCATTTATTGTTCTCTTCCTCAGTCGGCGCACCGGAAACTGTGATTTCAGGATCCTCCAGAATCTGCTCATCCGGATATGCACCATGTCCCTGTACGGAAATAGTATATACATAATCCGGCCCCTCAGTAGAATCCAGACATTTCAGGATTTCATCTGTCAGAACCTCATCCTTTACCCAGCCATTTGGATTCTTCTCGTTCTCTCTTGCCATGTACTCTTCAGAAGTAAAAGTATCAAATCCGAGATTCGGGAAAATAGATCTTCTTCCATAGAAGTTTGCCTCATTATTATGAACCGCATGGGTGGTATAGCCCAGATTCTTCAGTACATAAGGTGCACTCTCACAGGTAGTCTCTCTCAGAATACTCTTATAAGGATATTCCCCGGGTCCAAAATAATGCATACTCATTCCTGTAATGGATTCAAATTCCGTATTGGCAGTACCTGCACCGACAGACGGAACCTTATAATATCCTGAAGAATATTCCTTCATCAGCTTACGGAAGGTCGGAATCGGGTCTTCTGAAATATCCAGGTAATTAACCAGCGTAGGATCAAAGAATGATTCTAACTGCAAAAACAGAATATTCGGCCGCTTTTCTTCCTGCGTTTCCGGAAGATTCTTTTCCGTCTTCTCAATTCTTTTGATTTCTTTCTCAGAATAATCTCTCGGACAGCTGATTCCCGTATTAAAAATCGTAGTTGCCAGACAGTAAGGATATCCATAATCCTCATATGCAAAAGCAATATTTCCAAAGTAATTGGAAAGTACCCTCTTCTCCAGTGCCAGTTGTGTACTTCCTGCAAAAAGAGCAACAGCCAGCAGGATCAGAGGAATATTGTAGCGATATTTAATCTTTTTCTGATACTTCGGTCCTTTAATAAGCAGCATCAGCAGTAAAATAACAAGAATCCCAAACAGGATGCAGACTGCCACAACGCCTGCAACAGGCAGATATTTGTTGGCAATCTTCATTGCATCTGTGATCAGATGCAGATCCGGTCCGGTAAACGGTGTAACACGGTTCAGCAGGAGAACACCGTTAATAATGGCCAGTATCAGCCAGAACAACGTAACCAGTACTCTCCAGAATACTCTCCTGTGAAACAGATAAACAATTAGTGACGAGGTAAAAATGAATGCCGCATTATATGCAAAAACCAGAGGTCTCTGTGTCATATAATTCCAGGCTTCTATAAACGAGTGACGGCAGATTGCCTCCATAACAAAATATCCCGCTGCGCTGGCAAGTACATGGAGTAAAAGGGAGATTTTGTTACAAATCTTATACAATTTCATCTAAACACTCCCTTATTTCTTAAGCTGCTCTAACTGTCCTTTAACCTTATCCATCATTTCTTTATATTTCGCAAGTTTGTCTTTCTCCGCATCCACCTTGGCAGCAGGTGCCTTGTTTACGAAGTTCGGATTATTCAGCATACCTTCACATCTTGCGATCTCTTTTGTGAGACGTTCTGTTTCTTTTGTAAGACGTTCAATCTCTTTATCTTTGTCAATCAGGTCTTCCAACGGCATATATACAACCGCATTGGAAACAACTACGGAAACTGCATCTTCACTGATTCCGTTCTTGTCTGTCTGTACCAGAATCTCTTTTGCAAATGCAAGATTTACAAAGGATTTCTTGCTGTTCTCATACATTGCTGCTGTTTCAGCATCCTTTGCCACAATATGCAGGCTTGTCTTGCGGTTATTCGGAACATTCATCTCTGTTCTGGTATTACGGATACCTCTTACAACCTCTTTGAAGCCCTCGATTGCTTTCTCAGCATCCGGGAAGTTTCTCTCTTCTCTGTATACAGGCCATTCGGAGATCATAATAGACTCTTCTTCAGGAAGAAGTGTGCAGTAGATTTCCTCTGTGATAAACGGCATATACGGATGAAGAAGCTTCAGGCCTTCTGTCAACGCTGTTCTTAATGTCCAGAGTGCATCATTTGCTGCCTTCGGATCTTCCTCTGCCTTCCACAGACGAACCTTAGCCATCTCAATATACCAGTCGCAGAGTTCATCCCACAGGAAGTCATAAACCTTCTGTACTGCAATACCAAGTTCATATTTTTCCATGTTCTCTGTAGCTTCGCGGATCACTGTATTTAAGTGAGACAGAATCCATTTATCCTCTGCACAGAGATCATTTAAGTTCTCCGGCTCTGTCACTGTCTTGCCTTCCAGGTTCATCATGATGAAACGGGAAGCATTCCAAATCTTGTTTGCGAAGTTACGGCTTGCTTCTACCTTTTCCCAGTAGAAACGCATATCATTTCCAGGTGCATTACCTGTCATCAGAGTAAGACGAAGAGCATCTGCGCCGTATTTATCAATAACTTCCAGAGGATCGATACCGTTTCCAAGAGACTTACTCATCTTACGTCCCTGGGAGTCACGTACCAGACCATGGATCAGTACATGATGGAACGGAACCTGATCAGTCTGCTCCAGAGCAGAGAATACCATACGGATAACCCAGAAGAAGATAATGTCATATCCTGTAACAAGTACATCTGTCGGATAGAAATATTCCAGTTCCGGTGTTTTCTCCGGCCAGCCAAGTGTGGAGAATGGCCATAATGCAGAACTGAACCAGGTATCCAGTGTATCCTCATCCTGATGAAGATGTGTACATCCGCATTTCGGGCATTTCTCAGGCATTTCTCTTGCAACAACTACTTCACCGCACTCATCACAGTAATAAGCCGGAATTCTGTGTCCCCACCATAACTGTCTGGAAATACACCAGTCGCGGATATTCTCAAGCCAGTGAAGATACGTCTTGTCAAAACGGGACGGAACGAATTTCAGATCTCCGTCATCCAGAGCTTTGATCGCAGCCTTTGCCATCTCGTCCATCTTTACAAACCACTGTGGCTTGATCATAGGCTCTACCGTTGTGCCGCAGCGGTCATGAGTTCCAACGCTGTGGTTGTGAGGAACTACTTTTACCAGAAGTCCAAGTTCTTCCAGATCTGCTACCATTGCCTTACGTGCTTCGTAACGGTCCATACCAGCGTATTTTCCGCCAAGCTCGTTGATAGTCGCATCGTCATTCATAATGTTGATCTCTTCCAGATTGTGACGGCGTCCAACCTCAAAGTCGTTAGGGTCATGGGCAGGTGTGATCTTTACACATCCTGTTCCGAATTCTTTGTCTACATATTCATCGGCGATCACCGGAATCTCTCTGTCTGTGAGAGGAAGCTTCAGCATCTTGCCGATGAGATCCTTGTAGCGCTCATCTTCCGGATTTACGGCAACAGCAGTATCACCCAGCAGGGTTTCCGGACGTGTAGTTGCAATCTCTACGAAACGTCCCTCTTCCCCTACGATCGGGTAATTAATGTGCCAGAAAAATCCATCCTGATCCTCATGCTCAACCTCTGCATCAGAGATGGAAGTCTGGCATACAGGACACCAGTTGATGATTCTGGAACCTTTGTAGATATAGCCTTTTTCATATAATTTGATAAATACTTCCTGTACTGCTTTGGAACATCCCTCATCCATTGTGAAACGTTCTCTCTCCCAGTCTGCGGAAGCACCCAGTTTCTTTAACTGATTGATGATCTTTCCGCCGTACTCCTCTTTCCATGCCCACGCATGTTTTAAGAATTCCTCACGGCCGATATCGTGTTTGTCGATACCTTCTTTTTTCAGCTTGTCGATAACCTTAACCTCTGTAGCGATAGCTGCATGGTCAGTTCCCGGCTGCCATAATGCTTCATAGCCCTGCATTCTCTTGAAACGGATCAGGATATCCTGCATGGTTTCATCCAGTGCATGTCCCATGTGAAGCTGTCCGGTTACGTTTGGCGGCGGCATAACAATGGTAAATGGTTTCTTTGCTTTGTTTACTTTTGCATGAAAATAGCCGCTGTCCAGCCATTTCTGGTATAAGCGGTCTTCGAGTCCTTTCGGATCGTAAGTCTTTGCCAGTTCTTTGCTCATGGTCGTCTCCTTTGTCTTTTTTGAAAATTAGAAACGCCCTCCACTCAGACTCTCATCTGTGTGAAGGGCGAATGTCTCGCGTTACCACCTTGCTTATATGGAAATACAAAATCTCCATACATCTCATTATCCGATAACGGGGATCAGCCGTGAAAGCTTACTGATTTTCTACCTGAAAAACGTTCAGTCTTCCGGTTCCAAAGCTACCTTCGATATCGTCTGCCGGGGACCTCTCTCAGCCACGAAGCTCCCTCTCTTTGCGGGGTACGGTATCTACTCCTCTTTGTCACTACCTTTTTCTGTTACCTGTTTTCAAAACAAATAAGGCTGACATTACTATAGTAGGCTTTTTTTCTTTTGTCAAGTTTTTTGTTGATACCAGGATCAAAAGTTCGGGAATCTGACGCAAGCTTGCTTGCACGAAGATTTATGAACTTGGGATCCGCCAAAGCATTCGCAATCCGGTATCAAAGGGGCAAAATGCTTTTTGCCCCAACATCTTTTATCGAATATCGTAAACGCTTCGCAGGTTCAGACCGCCTGCCAGCTGCTCTTTTACCTGGTTCTCCCAGTCTGCCGGATCTTCCACTTTTCTGGACGCTTTGCCGAGGATCTTCACTCTCTTTTCTCCGGCATTCATGTCAAAATAGTTGTCGGACAGGATCAGATCTTCGGACGCATTCAGGATCTCCACGCCTTTCGCATATGCTTTCGCGCTGACTACGATCTCATCTCCCTCGATCCGGTAAGACAGCTGTGGATCCAGATAACGGAAATACTTCGGATAGGAGAAGATCGCACTGCCCTCGGAAATACAGGTATCGCCGTCCCATGCCTCGTAGCTTACATACTGACTGAACACATCCACATCCGGATATTCTTCTTTATCCAGCCATACACTCGAAAGTGCCGGTACGGTTACTTCCCGCTCCTCTGCCTTCACTGCGGATGCGTCCGCGTTTCGAAGTGCCCATTTTACCAGGATTTTCTTTTCTTCGAGTGTCTCATTTGTCACATTCAGGCGGATGGATTTTTCATATTCAAAATGCTCACGGTTCATATTTGCTTCCGCGGTCATCCAGTTTTGTTCCTCACAGGATACCATTACCGGTGCAAAGAACCGTTTTGCATAATAATGCAGGGCTTTCCATCTTCCCTCATAATCTACGGATGCCCAGGAAGCTACCGGCCAGCAGTCATTTAACTGCCAGTAGATCGCACCCATACATCTGCCGCGGTTTCTTCTGAAATGTTCTACCCCGTACTTGATCGCTTCCGCCTGTAACATCTGGGAAGCATACAATAACGTGGTAAATTCGGTCGGATAGCGGAAGGTCTGCTGCAGATAATTCAGGATTTTTCCGTTTGCGCCTGCATTTCTCTGGTGTTTTTCCATGACATAAGAGAAAATGTTCCAGTCTGCCGGATCGTCGGTAAAGGTTTTGATCGTCTCGAGAGACGGGAAGGACTGGAAACCAAATTCACTTGCATAGCGGAAATAATAATTCCGGTAATCCGAGAACGGTTTGTTGCCATGCCATACATCCCAGTAATGCACATCGCCACGGTTCGGATCGGACGGATCATCGAAGCAGCCGCCTGAAGACGGGCTTGCCGGCCAGTAAAACGTTTCCGGATCGTATTTCTTCAGAATCTCCGGGATCACACGCTCATACATGAAGAGATAATCGCGCACCTCGCTCGGTTTCGTTACCCACTCGCCCTGTTTTACGAACATTTCCATCTCGTTGTTTCCGCACCACAGTCCCAGGGACGCGTGATGACGTAATCTTTTTACATTATCAATAAATTCTTCCCGGATATTTGCCTCAAAGTCCGGTGTCAGATCATAAACCGCACACGCAAACATAAAATCCTGCCATACCATCAATCCCAGTTCATCACACAGATCATAGAACCAGTCTTCCGGATAGTAACCGCCGCCCCATACACGAACCGCATTAAAGTTGGCTGCCTTACACTGTTCAAGCAGTTTTCTTGTCGTTTCCGGTGTCACACGGCCGAGCAGGTGGTCTTCCGGGATATAGTCGGCACCCATTGCAAAGATGTCTTTTCCGTTGACCTGATGCGCGAAGCTCTCACCCCACTCGTCCGGATGGATATCCATCGTCATCGTGCGAAGACCGATCTTTCTGGTCCAGCTGTCCACCGGCTGTCCGTCTTTTGCCAGCGTTACGGTCACTTCATATAACGGCTGTTCGCCCACACCGTTTGGCCACCAGCGTTTCGGCTGTTCGATCACCAGAGCTTCCGGAGAATCTTTTGCAATGATCTCCGTACCATCCGGTGCTTTCACAGTTACTTCATAGGTATAGCCGTCTGCCTCTTTTCCCACCGGGATCTCTTTTCTGAGATCTTCTTTCGGATTTCTGCTCACATCCAGCTTCAGCGTTACTTTTTCCTCTTCGTGTTCCTGACGGATATACACGCTGTCGATTCTGCCCTCGGTCATCGTCAGCAGATACACCGGACGGAAAATTCCTGCATCCGGCAGATGAGCACCCCAATCCCATCCGAACATGCAGTGTGCTTTTCGGATATGTACAAATCCGTCCATCGCATCTTCGCTTCCGTGTGTCGGCTGTTTTTCATACGCTTCTTTAATATATTCCAACGGGGAATGGAAATACACACGCAGTGCATTTTCTCCTGTTTTCACCTTGCCTGTCACATCGAACTCCCAGGTTCTGTGCATGTTATAGGTGTTGCCGATCTTTTCTTCGTTCAGGTAAACATCGCAGATCGTGTCCAGTCCTTCAAAACGAAGCCACTGTTTTTCACCTGCCTGTGCTTCGACTCCCTCGAATACGGTCTCGTACTCGTAATCTTTTTCCATCAGATCCAGAGCCTTGTATTCATTGTCTTTCCAGAACGGATCTTCCATCTGTCCGTTTCTCAACAGATCCGTATAGACAGTTCCCGGAACCTGCGCCGGATACCACTGCGCATCGCCCGCAGTATGCATCTTCCATACCGTTGTAAACGGCTGTTTTTTCGTTGTAAAACCCTCCATATTACGCCTCCATTTATATTTTTCTGTAGCTGTTTTTTCCAGTTACTTTTCTCCCTCAGTGTACCATGAAGTTCCGGTGCTTTCAATTGCAAAAAGTTATTTCTACATGCAAGTATGTTGAACGTGCAACGAGATAAAATATGCTTCGCGAATTTTGCTCACGTAAAAAAAAAGAAGCCCTTGCGGGCTTCCCTTCTCAAGGCCAACCGGATGAAACTGCTCTGCTCCTGCACAAGATCCAAGAGGAATCTATATCACTTGGTTGCGGAGGTAAATGATACAGTAGATCCACAGAACCAGAGTTCCGTTCATCCCTGTCGTTTAATCGTGCATAAATTCAAATAGTCAAGGTCTCGAAACACTACGCTCCTGTTTCGACCATTCCATAAGTTCGCATTTTTTGCAAGCAGAAGAAACTTGCTTCACAAGTTCCTTCTGCTATCGCGGCAGTCACCAAATTCTCACGTAAACGTGGACTTTGGCTCGTTGTCCGCGTAAAAAAGATGTCTTTTCCCCGACAGAAAGTTGACATCTCTTTTTTTCAAACAGGATGTAAAACTTTACTCGGAAGCTTTAACCTTACGACATACAAGCAGGTTTCCTGACTTACAGATCAACAGTCGGCCCTCCTTCTCATACCTTGCGGTACAATGGATCCTACCGGGCTCTCCTCCCTGATTACAGTGACCGGATCGCACAGGATTCTCACCTGAATTCCCTCTCTCACCGGCAAACTTTGTTTGCAGATGCACTTGATATGTTACTATGGAATTTATACAAGAAGTATATTAGCACTTTATTACTTTCCTGTCAATACTCCGTTAGGAATGACTTATTCCTTTTATTCATGGATTGATAGATAACAGTATCAAAATCTCCTCAAAATACATCCCGGAAAAGCTACGGCCGCATCGCCAGCACTGCCCCCGCCGGAGCTGTGATCCCTGCTCCCTGGTTCGGATGCAGAATCGAATAGCAGACATCGATCAGAAAAAGCGCGAGCAAAAGAAATGCAATAATTTCCTCGTTTCTGCCCTCTTTTTTTCCAAGCCACTGATTAAATCTCGGTGCGATCCAGTACACGATGGTAAGTCCGCCGGTTCCGAAGATCAGAAGTCCGATCAGACTGACTCTTCCCTGAATCTGAAAGGTATATTCCCGGTAATCCCACCAGCGGGTATGCCAGATCGTCTCCAGCGCCCAGCCGGTCAGGTATTCGATCGTTCCGCACACCAGCATGATCATAAAAAATAATTTCCCCGGCCGCTCAAAAAAATGCCGCAGTACCAGCAGGATCATCACACCGCCCACGCCATAGATCGGAAGCCACGGTCCGAACAGCATGCCACGGTTGATAAAACGGTGATCAATCACCAGATGATATCCCACTTCCCAGCACCATCCGATAAAAGAAAAGAAAAAGAACAGAAAGATCAGGGAAAGCGGCGAATAGCTCTCCGCTGCCGACCTTTTCACATCCTGTTGCATCCACTGTCTGTATACCGCTCTCATTCTGATATCCTCCTTTTTCTGTATTTTCACTGTCTTTAGGATACCAGAATACTTTTGATATTATTGAAAGGAAAACAAAAGAATTTCTGAAGAAAGCAGGAAGAATTTTTTACATAGCATCAATTTTCTTCAAAGTAAAAATATCCGGAAGAGAACACGGAACCTTTCCATGCCTCTCCGGATATTCTTATGCTTATTCTTCTGTTTCTTTTTCTCCATAGAAACCACATCCGTGTTTTCCATGTTCTTTGATCTGATACAGTACTTTATCGGCATCTTTGAAAATGCTCTCGCCCGGGTTTTCCCGGTCGGAAAATGCAACACCCACGCTTAACGACACTGCCGGAAGTCCGTCTGTCGGTTCCGAGAGTTCCTGATTCACTGCGGTAATCTTTTCCTGAATCGTATATTTCAGATCACTGGTCATCTCGACCAGCACAATGGCGAATTCATCGCCACCGATTCTGCATACATAGTCTACGCTACGGAATGCACTCTTTAAAAGACTCGATACTTTTTTCAGTATCGCATCACCGGTTGCATGTCCATAGGTATCGTTGACGGATTTGAAGATATCCCCATCCCCCAGGCACTCACCCTCCGAATCCAGATCTTTCGCTTCAATGCATCACGCTTCTTTCCAAAAAACATTTCTACCCGTAATCCTACCACTTCTCCACACTGCTACGCAACCATTCTTCGACATTTTCTCCTCAATTTCCCTTCCAACCATCTTCCTCCCTCTTATTTCATCTCTCTTATCTCATTTCCGTTTCCAATCTCAGCCGCCGCTCGGGGAAAGTCAGGGACAACAGACACTTTGTGGGCGGTTAGCGGCTAGCTCAAAACGCCCCTGCCCACGTCTGCTGTTCCTGGCTTTCCCAGAGCGGCGGCGTCCGTCAAACGACCACAAAAAAAGAAGCACCCCCACTTCTCGCAGGAATGCCTCTCCCTTTTATACAAACTGGTTCCGATCCACCTCATACACATACTCAATGGATTTCATCTTCTCCACCAGTTCTTCCTTCTCGATGCCCTTATCCTCACAAAGAGCATCCAGACTGGAATAAAAATCTCTCAGCTGCGTATTTACATAACTGAGTAACATCACCGGATCTTTCGGTATCATCTCAAAACTCCTTTATACAGACTGTACAGAAGCTGTCAACTCACCATCCGTCACATCCAGGACGATCGTATCATCCTGACCGACTTTTCCACCGAGGATCATCTTTGCAGCCAGTGTTTCCACATATTTCTGCAGATAACGTTTCAGCGGACGCGCACCGTATACCGGATCATAACCGCCCTCGATGACGTAACTCTTCGCCGCATCAGTCAGACGGATATGGATTTCCTGATCTGCCAGACGGTTGTTCAGCTCTGCCATTAACAGGTCTACGATACCACCGATGTTGTCTTTGGTCAATGGTTTAAACATAATGATTTCATCCAGACGGTTCAAAAACTCCGGACGGAAATGTCCACGCAGGTCATTCTGTACCATCTCAGCCGCTTCCGGTTTGATGCTGCCATCCTCTTCGATACCATCCAGTAGATAGGACGAACCGATGTTAGATGTCATGATCAGGATCGTATTCTTGAAGTCTACGGTACGACCCTGAGAATCGGTGATCCGGCCATCATCCAGTACCTGTAACAGTACGTTAAATACATCCGGATGCGCTTTCTCAATCTCATCGAACAGAACTACCGAGTACGGTTTTCTTCTGACTGCCTCGGTCAGCTGACCACCTTCCTCGTAGCCTACATATCCCGGAGGCGCTCCGATCAGACGGGATACGGAGTATTTCTCCATATACTCACTCATATCGATTCGCACCATGTTGTTTTCATCATCAAACAGTGTCTGCGCCAGTGTTTTTGCAAGCTCGGTCTTACCGACACCGGTAGGTCCAAGGAACAGGAAGGATCCGATCGGCTTCGTAGGATCTTTGATACCCGCTTTGGAACGGATGATCGCATCGGTCACTTTCGTTACCGCTTCGTCCTGTCCGATCACACGTTTGTGAAGGACATCTTCCAGCCCCAGGATCTTTGTCTTTTCTCCTTCCGTCAATTTTGCCACCGGAATACCGGTCCATCTGGAAATGATTCTTGCAATCTCTTCATCGGTAACACTCTCATGTACCAGGGAGAGATCCTCATTTTTCACTTTCTCTTCCTCGATCTCCAGCTGTTTTTGCAGTTTCGGCAGTTCGCCGTACTGTAATTCCGCAGCCTTGTTCAGATCGTACTGCTGCTGTGCCGCCTGGATCTGGCGGTTCAGATCTTCGATCTGTTCACGCAGTGTGGAAAGTTTCTCTACGGAATGTTTCTCATTTTCCCATTGTGCTTTCTGTACGGAAAATGCATCTTTGTATTCTGCCAGTTCTTTTTGCAGATCTGCCAGACGTTCCTGACTGAGTTTGTCGGTCTCTTTTTTCAGCGCCGCTTCCTCAATCTCCATCTGCATGATTTTACGCTGCTGTTCATCCAGTTCTGCCGGAAGAGAATCCAACTCGGTCTTGATCAGTGCGCAGGCTTCATCCACCAGGTCGATGGCTTTATCCGGCAGGAAACGGTCGGATATATAACGGTTCGAAAGTGTTGCCGCTGCCACCAGGGCACCATCCGTAATTTTTACTCCATGATATACCTCATACCGTTCTTTCAGTCCACGAAGGATGGAAATGGTATCTTCCACGGACGGTTCATCCACCAGTACCGGCTGGAAACGACGTTCCAGAGCGGCATCTTTTTCGATATACTGACGGTACTCATCCAGTGTGGTAGCACCGATACAGTGCAGTTCTCCACGGGCAAGCATCGGTTTTAACATGTTGCCGGCATCCATCGCACCGTCGGTTTTTCCGGCTCCGACGATCAGATGCAGTTCATCGATAAACAGAATGATCTTTCCTTCGCTCTTTCTGACTTCTTCCAGAACGGCTTTCAGACGTTCCTCGAATTCACCACGATATTTTGCACCGGCTACCAGTGCACCCATATCCAGGGCGAAGATCGTTTTATCTTTCAGTCCTTCCGGTACATCGCCGCGGACGATTCGCTGTGCCAGTCCTTCTACAGCTGCCGTTTTACCTACACCGGGTTCACCGATCAGTACCGGGTTGTTTTTTGTTTTTCTCGAAAGAATACGGATCACGTTTCGAATCTCGTTGTCACGACCAATGACCGGATCCAGTTTCTGATTTCTCGCACGCTCTACCAGATCCTGACCGTATTTTGCCAGGGTATCGTAGGTTGCTTCCGGGTTATCGGAGGTAACTCTCTGGTTTCCTCTTACGGTGCTCAATGCCTGTAAGAAGCGTTCTCTTGTAATTCCATATTCCTGGAACAGTTTTTTCATGCTTGGACTCGGATAACGGAGCATTGCCAGAAACAGATGTTCCACGGAAACATATTCGTCTCCCATGGCTTTGGCTTCGTCCTCACCGCTTACCAGTACCTTATTCAGGTATTGTCCGATATATTGCTGTCCGCCGGAGACTTTGACTCTGGCGTTCAGGGCATTTTCCACGTTATTCAGAAAATGTTCTTTGTTAATCTCCATCTTTTCGATCATCTTTAAGATCAGACTGTCTTCCTGATGAAGCAGATTATACAGTAAATGCTCCTGCTCGATCTCCTGGTTGCCGAAGTCATATGCGGTCTTTTCCAGGTTTTGAACAGCCTGCAATGATTTTTGCGTGAATTTGCTGATATTCATAAGCGCCCCTCCTTTTGGAACACATTGTTTTCTTTGTTCTAGTTGCAATATAACACATGTTTTAGCACTCGTCAAGAGGGAGTGCTAATAATTTTTAATTTTTTTCCAGACGGACGCGAAAGAGGCGGCACCGGTTAGGTGTTTACTTTTAAATTATATTAGTACATCATTTTCGAAATAGCTGTATCATTCACGCAGTATACAGTTATTTACGAAATGATGTGCTAGTTGCTAAATTTTGTCCTTATGTTGCTAAAATCTTTTAAAACAGACTGTATAATACGTCTTCCATTATTTATATACAAAAAAGGGATACCGTATGTTCAGGTACGGTATCCCCAGCTTTGACGGATCTGTGGTAATATTTCGCTCATGGACCAGTGTTTTTTGGTGTTGGCGGGGCTGTTTGGGTCGTTGACGGTAATTGCACCGTTTTCATCGATACCGGTCAGAACGATAAAGTGACCTGTGTAGGTAAAATCACCCGGATACATGGAACAGATCAGAGGGATGCCTGACCGCAGGGCGGCAAGGATGTTTTCTTGTGTTACCGGGATGTTTTCTGCTGTGAGGCCCAGGTTGTTGGCACCTTCGGTCATCAGCGACCAGGAGGTTCCTTCACCCGGAACGTAATAGCCTTCTTTTTCTGAAAACTGAGCTACGGTCAGGGGATTCCATGTTTCGGAGCCGGTCAGACCACAGGTGATCATGGACAGGCAGGTTGGACCACAGCCGGTGACGGCAAGGAAATCACTGCCGTAGGTTTCATACCCCCAGCGTTCATCCCACTGCAAAAAATACGGTATCTCACTGTTTTCTCTGGCAGCTTCCACTTCGGATGAAATATCTATCGTCTGATAGTGTCTTCGCTTCGGATAATTTTTTACAAAATCTGTCGCCTCCGGATATTTTTCTTCCATGTTAAGAAGACTCTCCGGAATCTGCTCGTGCTGCCGGATCCAGGTTTTCCCTGCCAGCACAACGATGCAGAATGTGGCCAGCAAACCGACGGTCCAGACTATTTTTTTCTGTGTCATCTGAAATTTATGACCGCTTTGATTATGTATTTTTTGCTGTTTCCGATGGTTTGCCTGTGATGCCGCTGTCGCTACAACGAATGCTTCCTGTTTTATCCTGTAATTGTTTACTTCCCGCAACTCACGTTTTCTTCTGGCTTTCCGCGCTCTTTCTCTTCTTATTCTGCGTCTCTTTGCCAAAAAGCCGATCAGTTTCATCACAAAATACGCCAATAATGCAATGCCAAAAATGATCAATGCCCCTTCTTCTGTCAGTCCTTCTGTACTGTCCAGCCAGATGAGCACTCCGACCACTGCCATCAGATACAGTAACAATTTCAATATTTTCTTCCCCATTCCCCTCAAAACCTCTTTCTGCCCGGATGGCGTTCTTTTTGTTTCTATTATAAAGAACACCACCCGGGCAGACAATTACGTTTCTTTTAAGATTTTCTTATTTCTTCGTTCTCTTCTTTCCGATCCACAAAACCAGACAGGAAGAAAAGATTCCGACGGCCAGACCTCCCAGCACATCGGTCGGATAATGCACGCCCACATACAGGCGGGAAAATGCGATCAGCGCCGCCAGGAGCACTGCCGGCACGCCGTATTTTTTCGGTAAGATCCGGTACAGCACCAGCGCGCAGGCAAAGGACGCGCAGGTGTGTCCCGACGGGAAAGAATAATCCGTCGGTTTGCCGATCAGCGGCACCAGCCCTTCCACCACTTCATACGGCCGGGTACGTGCTACCAGATTTTTCAGGCACACATTGGTGATCAGTGCGCCGACTCCCATCGACAGCAGACCATACCATCCGGCTTTTCCGATCACTGCCCAGGAACAGTTGCCATTTTTTATCGGATATTTTTCTCCGAGCATTTTTGCAAATACAACCATCAGGATACATAATACAATCCAGAACCATCCGCCGTTTCCCAGAGAAGTGATCCCTTTCCAGAACCAGTTCATCCCCTCCCAGCGGAGGTGATCCTGTATCCATAAAAGAATGTTTCCATCCATATCTTTTTCACTTTTGTAACTGTTCAGTACCTTCACAGTTACTCACTTTCTTCTTAATTATATTTTTTTCGTTTCAGGCTTTATCCGTATTTGCCCCGTACACATCCGCGATCTCTGCGATCGATATGTAAGCGGAGCGGTCATTTTCACGGACCAGTTCTTTCATTTTTCCTACCTGAAAACGGTTTACCACGATATACACCACCGTCTTCGGGGAATCGGAATAATATCCTTTCGCCTCGGTGATCGTCATGCCGCACTCAAAGGCTTCGGAGAGTGCCGCGCAGACCTCATCCGGGTGAACCGTTACAATTGTTGCCGCTTTGGATCGATCCAGACCTTCCACAATAAAGTCCACCGTCTTCAGTGCCGCCCCGTAGGTTACGATCGAGTACAGCGGCAGGATCCAGCTGTGGATCACAAATCCGCAGATGATATACAGCACCAGGTTATACGCCATCACAAACGTACCAACCGTGATTCCCAGCCGTTTTGCAAAGATGACGGCGAGAACCTCGATACCGTCCATCGCTCCTCCGAACCGGATCGCCATACCACTTCCGATACCGGAGATCAGTCCGCCAAAAATAGCGCAGAGAAGCAGATCCGATCCGGCAAGGGGCGATACGATGCTTACATCCACCGGCAGTACATCCGTAATGAGCCATGCTCCGAACGAATAGACCGCCACCGTGTAGATCGCATAGATGGTAAATACGACACCCTGTTTCCGGAGTCCGTATAAAAACAGTGGAATGTTCAATACCAGCAAAAAGAGGGACAGTGACAGCCATTCCGGTGTCAGCTGTGATAACAGGATCGATGTTCCGGAGATTCCGCTGTCATACAGATCCACCGGGGCTATAAACATCGTGACTCCGAAGGCATTCACCATACCGGCAATCGTGAGGAAGAGAAAATTCTTCCATTTCAGCTTTCCAAGTTGTTGTTTCAAAGTCATGCATAAACTCCTTTCCTTTTCCGTCTGTGCAGTTTCTTCTCATTTTCTTCGCTTTTCCTTTTTCTCCCTGTTGCCATACCTGTATCAAATCCCATCTGTTTTCCGCCATTCAGGTAAATACGTCATTCATTTTTTAACACAAATCGCTCGATCGCATACGCAACGCCGTCTTCCTCATTCGACTTTGTGATAAATGCTGCCTTTTTCTTCGTCTCCTCATCCGCATTCGCCATCACCACCGGAAGTCCCGCCATCTCAAGCATGTTCCAGTCATTTGGCGCGTCGCCGCATGCCATGATCTCTTTCCTTTTGATGCCGAGGATCTTTCCCAGTGCCACCAGACCGTTTCCTTTTCCGGCCTTGCCGGAAATGATCTCCATGTTAAACGGTGTCGCATGGCAGATACTCAGATTCGGAAACATCTGCTGCAATTCCTTTTCTCTGCGATCCCGCTCTTTTGTATCGGCAAAGATCAGATGCAGTTTTTCCATCCCGATCTTTTCCTCCCGGATTTTCTCTGTCAGATGTTTCTGGCGTGTCCGGGTGCTTCGGATATACTGTTCCATTGCGGGACTCATCGATTCGTGTCGCACAAAATGATACGTCTCTTCCTCTACATAAATCTTTCCGCCAAAATATGTTTCCCAGTTGCATGATTCTCCCGCCCACTGTTTCATCACTTCGATCACCTGTAACGTGACATCCCAGGGAATCAGTTCTTCATACACCGTCTCCCCGGAAGGGATCCGGATAATACGGGCACCATTAGAAGTCAGCGCATATTCCACACCGGGGATCTCCAAAAAAGCTTTCGGAAGTCCGATTTCCGGTCTTCCGGTGGCAGGAAGCACAACGCATCCCTGACGGATTGCCTCTTCCAGAACGTTTCTGGTATGTGCTGTAATCTCTTTGTTGTTATTAAATACCGTTCCGTCCAGATCCAGTCCGACCATGAGAATCTCCGTTTTCATATACTCTGCCTCCTTTTTCAATTTTCTCCGCGCTCCAGCCATCCGCATGCGCCCAGCCCGGAATACTCCATCAGCATCTCCCAGCCATGCACTGCCATCTGCCGGATCTGCGCCGTACTCCACAGTTCATCCGTCGCGATCCCATCCTCACCCTGGAATGCCAGATGAGCATCCTGCGGATTGCCGTTTTCGCCTTCCTGTAAAAGTTCCTGTAAAAGATAAATCGGCGTATCGTACCGTTTACTCAGTTCCTCGTTTCGATAGGTCAGAAAATCCTTCTCCAGCAGATATTCCCGCTGTCCCTTTTTATCAGCAAAGGAAACCGCCGCCGGCTGAAAATACGGCTGTGCGATCCGGAAAATCTCCTGGCGCCGCTTACAGTATGCACCGGTTCGCTCATCCCGCGGTGCCCAGCAGCACAATACACCGAGAACCAGATGAGCTGTCCTTTTCTGTTCTTTGGACAGTTCCATCCGTTTTCTTTTCGTCCGCTGTCCGGCGTTTCCCGAAACCACTTCCGGCGTTTCTTCCTGCCCCCCGGCTTCTGCCTGATCCGCTTCACCTGCTTCCTGTTCCGGAACTTTCATGGTTTCCATATCTTTCTTTTGAGCCTCTTCCGTCTCCACTCCCGAAACAGTTTCCGCCTTCGCCTCTTCCTCGGGTTCTTTCCGCAAAAGCAGCCATCCCATACCGGAAAATGCTGCCTCTGCCAGTGCAATTTCCCGATCCAGATTTCTCTCGATTTCGCGGATCTTCTTCAGGCATCGGCTGTAGTCTTCCTGTTTTTTCATGGACAGATGCGGCAGGATCAGTTTTTCCACCTCACCGGCACGGATCGGACGTCTCCGGCTGTCTCCTTCTTTTCTGGCTCCGTAGAGTACTTCGTCCATACACGGCTGGTTCAGATATGCATATAAGACTTCCGGCAGGATCTGTCCCTGATCCGGCACGATACGAAGTACACTGCGATCCAGATACAGCGGATCTTCCGCCTGATCCACCAGAATCAGTTTTCCGTTTCTAAGAAGGACATCTCCCGGGCAGACGCGGTATTTGTCATCAATCGCCCAGTCCGCACCTGCATTTTCCTCTGCTTTTTCTCCTGCGTGAAGTCCGGTGAGATAGGTCTTCCGGAAATCCTCCAGGCGCACACATGGAAATTCTCCGTTTGGCTCTTCATTTTTCGGAATGCCGGTTCCCACCGGTTCTTTCAGATAGTTTCGAAGTTTCGCCTTTTCTCCATATCGCAGCTGAGAGGCAAAGATTCTCTGAAACAATACCTGCTCATACCGTTCCATCCGGCTTCGCATCTCTTCTTTTTTCAACTTGATCTCTTCAAATCGCTGCAGGTTATCCACAATCTCCTGCTGTTTTTCCAGACTGTCCGGCACATAGATTCGATACTGTCCCAGTGTTTTCCTGCTGATCAGCGCCATCGTGGTCTGATTGGACAGTTTGCGGATCTCTTCCTCATGATATCGGAGTGCATAATATCCGTACAGTGGCAGCACCCGGGTCTCATCAAAGATCAGGGATACGATCTGCTGATTCGTGGCAAGTTCCCGGCCGGCGATTCCTACTTTTCCGACTGTACCGACGATGGAAAATAACACACTGTTTTCCGGTACCAGATTAACCTTTTCTTTTCCTCGTTCGGACAGGTATTCCGCTGTCTCCCGGATATAACCCTGATCCAGATTTTCAATCTTGACCCATGGTGTTCCGGTCTCTGCATAGTATTCCTTCTGCTCCCGCTCCGGCGTTCTTCCGGAGATCAGCCGGGCGAGAGATTCCAGTTTGTACATATTTTTCTTCTTACTCATAGTCCCCCGCCATCTCCATCAGTTCCTGTACTTTCTTCATCGTATCGGTTTCCAGATCTGCCAGTTCTTTCAAAAGCTGTGCCGGAGATTCGGTCACAACCGTCTCCTGCTCTTTCCATGGTTTGTATCTTCCCGCAGACAGATTATTGTCATTTTTGGCGATTGTATCCAGACTTGCAAACCAGCAGGATTTTTCTTCCCAATGTGCCGGAACCGGATTTTCCCACTGGTTGTGCGCAGCAGCTTCCTTCAGCTGATGCTTCCACTGATCTGCCAGTTCTTTCCGGTTCTCCCATGATGTCAGCATTGCCGGAATGTCATCCACCCCGGTACTTTCCTGGCGACGATCCAGGCTGTATCCGAGGTTCTGGATCTCATAAAACCATACCGGCTGCTCTCTGTCGATCTCTTCTTCTCTTGTAAAAATCAGAACCGAAGCCTTGCTTCCCGTATACGGTAAAAATGCTCCCGCCGGCAGGGAAATCACCCCCTGAATCTGGTAGTCATTTAACAGATACTGGCGAACCTTCTGCTCTGCATCATACATAAACAGGGTTCCCTCATTGACCACTGCGATCACCATACCCTGCTTTTTCACATGGTTCATCAGCATCTGCATGTACTGCAGCTGTGCTTTTCTGGTACTGATCCAGTAGCGTTCCTGGTCTTCAATCGGCAGTTCTCCAACCGGTGGATTCGTCACGATCAGATCATATTCCTCATACGTCGGCACTTCTCCTTCCGGCGTGCGCTCCCCGGTTTTATCAATGCGGTCGGTTTCCAGCGGATCATCCCGACGGATCCCCTCCATGCCGCCGCCATGATAAAACTGCAGCATCCGGGCAATCTGCCACTGATTTTTCTCTTCCTCACATCCGTATAACTGCCACTGTGGATACTGCCGGTGTGCTGCCGCAAGGAAACCACCGGTTCTCGTCGCCGGATTCCAGACTTTTTCGATCTTGCGGCCATCTGCCAGCCGGATCAGTGCTTCCGTGAGATTCTCCGGCATCAGAAACAGTCCGGTCGTTCCCCAGGCATACATCTGGCGAAGCATCTTCTCAAGCATCACACCGAACAGATGCGGCATCCCTTCTTCCCAGTCACAGTGATCTGCGGTCCAGTCAATGAGTTTACATAATTCTCTCATCCACAGACCGTTCTCTTCCAGCTTCGCAGTTTCCATAAAATGTCCCGGCTCCACCATCGAAGAACAATACTGCACCTGATACTGCAGCTGCCAGATCCGCTGACCATCCTCCACTTCTTCGTCCCCCGGTGTCCATTCCATTGGAAATCCGGCAAACGGAAAGCTCTCCTGCAGGCTGGCTCTCTTCTGTGATTCAATAAACAGGCGGACATACATCAGATACCCCAGCTGTTCCACCAGACGCAGCGGCTTTTTCTCCTGCTCTGCCTTCAATGTTTTTAAAAGTTCCTGTATTTTCTCTCTTACTTCTGTTTTGGTTGTATTTTTTTCCATACTATACTCCTGTTTTCCACATTCTGACTGGAAATCGTGATTTTTTCCACCGTCCACTCCTGGTTTTCCACTCCGTCTTCGATCGTAAGCACCGCCATCGTCAAAGGTGCGCCGAACCGCGATCTGCCGCAGCTTCCCGGATTCAGCCAGAGTCTTCCGTCGATTTCTTCCACCGTAAACTTGTGACTGTGCCCGAAGACAACTACCTGTACGCCATTCAGATCCCAGGAAACATCTTTTCTGTCGTGCACCATGAAAAAGGAAACACCCGCCTGACAAAACCGCTGTGTTTTTGCGATACGTTCTGCCCACTCCCGGTCGTTGTTTCCACGTACCAGATAGAAAGGGGCATTCGGTTTCAGATGCATCCAGAGCTGATCCAGGGTCCGACTCTTATCCACATCTCCGGCATGCAGCACCACATCGCAGGCCGCGATCAGATCCAGAACCGGCAGATGCAATTTTCCATGTGTGTCCGATATGATCCCGATTTTCATCGTTCCATCCTCCTACTCTACGCCCACCTTTTTACAGATGTCGTTCACGCAGCACCGGTCGCAGTACGGTTTGGTTCTCGCCGTACAGACCTCCCGTCCGTGCATTACCAGCCGGTGACAGAAATCACTTCCCTCTTCCGGCGGAACCAGCTCCCACAGCGCCATCTCCACTTTCTTCGGGTCTTTGATGCCATCTACCAGTCCCATCCGGTTAGTCAGCCGGATACAGTGGGTATCGGTCACGATCGCCGGTTTGCCAAAGACATCTCCCATGATGAGATTAGCACTTTTTCTTCCCACACCCGGTAATTTTAACAATGCCTTGAAATCGTCCGGTACTTTTCCGCCGTACTCATCCCGCAGCATCTTCATGCATGCACTGATATCCCGCGCCTTGCTCTTTCCCAGACCACAGGGGCGCACGATTGCCTCGATATCTTCCACATCTGCCTCGGCAAGGGCCTCCACACTTGAGTATTTTTCAAACAGCCCCTCCACGACCACATTCACTCTTGCATCAGTACACTGCGCCGCCAGCCGCACGCTCACCAGCAGTTTCCACGCCTGGTCATAATCCAGGGTGCACGCCGCATCGGGGTATTCTTTCTTCAACCGCTCTATAATCTCCAGGGTTCTCTGTTTTTTGGTCATCTTTTTTCCTCCTGAAAATTTTCTGTTTATAACTGTTCCGCATCTTTGCATTTTACACACTCCGAAACAGCTTTCTTTTTATCCTTTTCTGCGGGTTACTGTTTTCCCGCTGAATAATTCTATTTTAACATACTTTGCCCCCTCTGAAATCCCCCGAATCCATTTTTCTTCTTATTTTATATTTACATTTCCGATTCTCCGGCTGTATAATAAACTGCAATTTTATGAAAACACAGGTGATATGGAGAATCAACATGAGTACAAATAAGAAAGCATTATTTTTTGATATTGACGGAACAATTTTAAGTGAGATTACCGGTAAAATCCCGGAATCTGCCTCTGCGGCTCTGCAAAAAGCCCATGATCTCGGACATCTTTTATTTATCAACACCGGACGAACCATCTGCTGTCTGCCGCCGATGATCTGTCAGCTGCCGTTCAGCGGGTATCTGTGTGGCTGCGGAAGCTATATTGTATACAACGATGAGGTGCTCACCTCCACGCAGATCCCAAAGGAGCGTCAGGCGGAGATCATCCGTCAGGTAAGGGCGGCAAATGCAGGGCTTCTTCTTGAGGGAAAAGAGGACTGCTACCGCTCCTCCCACATTACCCGGTTTGCAAAACTGGAGGGAACCTGCCGGTATCTCGCCACACTGGGACTGACCAAAGAGCACTATATCGAAAGCGGACTTTGCGACTTTGACAAATTTGTCATCTACACCGACGAGCAGACCGATACCGACACCCTGCTCCCTGCTCTGGCAAAAGATATGGATCTGATCGACCGCCTGGGCGGTGTCTATGAAGTTGTACCGAAAGGATATTCCAAGGGAACCGCCATCGATTTTATCCTGAAACACTTCGGACTGGAGCTGGATGATGCTTATGTCTTCGGTGACAGCAGCAATGATCTCGCCATGTTTACCTACGGAAAACACACCGTAGCTTTGGGACACCATGATCCGGTACTGGATCCGTATACGGAATACGTGACCGATACCGTGGAAAATGACGGGCTGATGAAAGCAATGGCACATTATGGACTGATTTGATTCACTGCCCGCCCAGCTCACGCTTTGCTCGTTATCGTTGCAGTTCATCAGGGTTTTGACTCGTTGCTTATATGTATACAAAAATCCGCCTTGCAGACTTCTCTGTCGGGCGGATTTTCTATTCTTTATTTATGCATTTTTAATGCTCTTAATCTTATATTTTCTCTGGTATTCCTCTGTGAACGGGTTCTGTTCCTCACGGTCTTCCACTTCCAGATACGGTCTGTGGTGTCCCACATAACGGTATGCCGGACGGATGATCTTACCGGCGTTGACCAGCTCTTCCAGACGGTGTGCGGACCATCCTGCCATACGGGAGATTGCAAAGATCGGGGTGAACAGCTCTCTCGGGATGCCAAGCATCGTGTAAACGAATCCACTGTAGAAATCGACATTTGCACATACCGGTTTGAACAGTTTTCTCTTGTGCATGATCAGCTCGCCTGCAATCTCTTCCACTTTCTCATACAGGGCAAATTCTCTGGTCTTTCCTTTTTCTTCTGCCAGAAATTTTGCATATCGTTTCAGGATCACTTCACGCGGATCGCTCAGTGTATAAACCGCATGTCCCATACCGTAGATCAGACCTGCATGGTCGAAGACTTTTTTATCCAGAATGTCATTCAGATAATCTCTCAGGGAAGATTCATTTTCCCAGTCCGGACAGTTTTCCATGATATTTTCAAACATATCCTGTACTTTCAGGTTTGCACCACCGTGTTTCGGTCCTTTCAGGGAACCGATGGAGGCTGCAACTGCGGAATAGGTATCTGTTCCGGAAGAGGTTACCACATGGTTCGTGAACGTCGAGTTGTTACCACCACCATGCTCTGCATGAAGTACCAGCGCGATATCGAGAACCTTCGCTTCCAGTTCGGTAAACTGACCGTCTTCGCGGAGCATATACAGGATGTTCTCGGAAAAGCTGTACTCTTTCTTCGGGTTTTTGATCAGCAGATTTTCATCCTGACGGAAATGCCGGTAAGAATGATACGAATATACAGCGATCAGCGGCATTTTTGCGATCAGCTGCATGGACTGGCGCAGGGCATTTTCCACGCTGGTGTTATCCGGATTATCATCGTAAGTGTACAGTGTCAGCACGCATCGCTGCATGGCATTCATGATATTTTCATTGGATGCTTTCATGACAACATCACGGATAAAACGGTTGTTCAGATTCATCATATCCGACAGCAGATCGTTAAACATCGCAGACTGTCTTGCGTTCGGGATACGTCCGAACAGCAGGGTATAGATGACTTCCTCAAAGCCTTTTTTTCTTTTCTCCAGGCTCGCCACCATATCCGCTACGTTATATCCCTGGAAAAATAACTGTCCGTCTGCAGGGATCTTTCTTCCGTCTTCATACGTATAACCGACAACGTCCGAGATCTCTGTCAGACCGGTCAGTACACCTTTTCCGCTGGAATCACGCAGTCCTCTTTTTACATCATATTCCTGATACAGGTTCTGGTCGATCCGGCCGGATGCCAGACAATACTGTAACAGTTCGCTAAACTCTCGTTTATGTTCTTCTTCTATGTTCAGAAATTCTTCTGCTCCCATGGGAATTCCTCCTTGTTTCTCTCTATTTTTCCTGCTCTTACAGATTCTCAGCGATTGCTTTGATAAATCCTTCACTGTTTAATACGGTCGGATTTTCCATGGTTGTGATCAGAGCCAGGTCTTTTGTCATCTTTCCTTCTTCGATGGTGCGGATGGTCGCTTCTTCCAGACGATCTGCAAAATCCATCAGTTCTTTGTTGCCATCCAGTTCTCCACGTTTTCTCAGGGCACCGCTCCATGCAAAGATGGTTGCCACGGAGTTTGTGGAGGTCTCTTCCCCTTTCAGGTGTTTGTAGTAGTGACGCTGTACGGTTCCGTGTGCAGCTTCGTATTCGTAGTAGCCGTCCGGAGATACCAGTACAGAGGTCATCATCGCCAGAGAACCGAACGCGGAGGACACCATATCGCTCATTACATCGCCGTCATAGTTTTTACATGCCCAGATGTAGCCGCCTTCTGATTTCATCACACGGGCTACGGCATCATCGATCAGGGTATAGAAATAAGTAATGCCTGCTTCCTCGAATTTTTCTTTGTAGTCCGCATCAAAGATTTCCTGGAAAATATCTTTGAATGTGTGGTCGTATTTTTTGGAAATGGTATCTTTGGTTGCAAACCACAGATCCTGTTTCGTATCCAGTGCATAGTTAAAGCAGCTTCTTGCAAAGCTCTCAATGGAGTTGTCCAGGTTGTGCATGCCCTGTGCCACGCCAGGTCCTTTGAAATCAAAGACCAGTTCTTTTGTCTGGGTTCCGTCTTCTGCGGTATAGACCAGTTCCACTTTTCCAGGTCCCGGAACTTTCATCTCGGTATTTTTATATACATCACCGTATGCATGTCTTGCGATAGTGATTGGTTTTTTCCAGTTCTTTACGCACGGTTCGATACCTTTTACAACAATCGGAGCACGGAATACGGTTCCGTCGAGGATCGCACGGATGGTTCCGTTCGGGCTTTTCCACATTTCTTTCAGATTGTACTCAGTCATACGTGCGGCATTCGGAGTGATGGTTGCACATTTGACAGCAACACCGTATTTCTTGGTTGCCATGGCTGCATCGATGGTTACCTGATCGTCGGTTTCGTTTCTGTGTTCCAGACCCAGATCGTAGTATTCGGTTTTCAGGTCGATGTAGGGAAGCAGCAGATCATCTTTGATCATCTTCCACAGAATTCTTGTCATCTCGTCTCCGTCCATCTCTACCAGTGGTGTTGTCATCTGAATTTTACTCATTTCTTATCTCCTCCTGTTTATTCTTTTATTTTATTCTGCTTTTTGTCTTTCGAACTGTTTGAGGTTTCTGGTTTTTCTCTTTTACAGATTTTATTGGTATCTTTCAGTGCAGATCCAGGTTTTCGATTACATGCTGAATATGTTCGTTTGCCAGCTGCTCCGCCAGATCTCCATCTCGTTGTCTGATTGCTTCCAGGATCCTTTTATGTTCTTTCACGGATTCCTGCGCACGGTGTTCTGTTTTTACGGAATGGGAGCGCGCCATTTTCACATAATGAAGAAAATCGGTCAGCACGTGTTCGAGCATCCGGCTTCCCGATGCCCGGTACATGATCTCATGAAATCTTCCATCCAGCCGGACCATCTGTTTGCTCTCCGGCTTCTTTACATGAAATTCGGATAAAAGAATCACTTCTTCCATCTCTGCCAGTTCTTCTTCTTTGATATTTTCCGCAGCTTTTCGTGCCGCCAGACCTTCCAGTCTTGCCCGCATATGATAGATGTCTTCCACATCTTTCCGGGAGATGCCGATTACTTTGGCACCTCGGTTCGGTGCGATCTCCACCAGGCCTTCCAGATCCAGCTGCCGCAGTGCTTCCCGCACCGGTGTCCGGCTGACACCCAGCTGTTTTCCCAAGGTCGCTTCTTTCAGTTCTTCGCCGGGTGCATAGTTGCCGGAGAGAATGTCGTTCCGGATCCGGTTGAAGATCTGTCCTCCGAGGGATTGTTCCTGATATTCCATAGTTGCCTCCAGATTGATTCTGTGCTTTTTCGCTTTATTTTTTAATTGCATGCTTGTATTTCTGTATCTTGGTATAATTGTATGCAATTATACGAGATATGTCAACAATAAAATTAAGAGAAAATAAAAAAGAAATAGCATTTTGGGTGCTATTTCTTTTTTATTTTCTCTTATGCTTCGACTTCGATCAGATCTTTTGTGAAGTGGTTCAGGACTTCGCAGCCGTCTTCGGTGATCAGGACCAGGTCTTCGATTCTTACGCCGACGCCGCCTGGGACATAGATGCCCGGTTCTACGGAGAAGCACATGCCTGGTTTCAGGACTTCTTCGTTGGTGAAGGAGACATCGCCAAACTCGTGGACTTCCAGTCCGATGTTGTGTCCGGTACGGTGGGTGAAGTACTGACCGTAGCCCTGTTCTTCGATGTAGTCTCTGGCTGCACGGTCTACGTCGCAGAATCTTGCGCCCGGTTTTGCTGCTTCGATACCGCGGCGGTTGGCTTCTTTGACGATCTCATAGATTTTCTTTGCCTCTTCGCTGGCTTTTCCGATAAAGACGGTTCTTGTCATATCGGCACAGTATCCGTTGACCAGGCATCCCACATCCAGAACGACGGCATCGCCATAACTTCCCTTGGAATCGTCGGTTTCATGATGCGGATCTGCTGCATGGGCGCCGTATGCGATGATCGGCTCGAAGGAATGTCCCTGGGCACCGTTTTTCAGATAAATTTTCAGGAGTTCTTCTCCCAGTTCCGCTTCTGTCATTCCTTTGCTTACCAGTGGAATCAGTTCTTCGATGCTGGTGTCGTTGCAACGGGAGGCCACGCGCATCTTTTCCTGTTCTTCTGCTGTTTTGATCTGGCGGATATGGTCGATAATTGTGGATGCATTGACATAAGCATCTCCCACCTGCAGTTCCATCAGGCGAAGCAGGAACCGCGCCGGCCATGTCTTATCAATACCGATGGTTTCACCTTTTCGCATATAGGAAGCCAGAACTTCCACACAGTCATCCGTATCATCAAAATATACAACTTTGATTCCCAGTTTTTCTTCATCCTGCGGAAACAGCTTTCCGATCACCAGTACCGGCTCTTTTTCCACATCCAGTCGGAGAACCATCATACGTTCTCCACATGCATAATACTGTCCCGTCAGATAATACACTGCCATCGGATCCGTCACAAGAAACTGTTCCAGATTCATCTGGCGCATGCCTTCGATTACTTTTTCTATTCTCGTCATGTCCATCTTTCCTCGTCCTTTCTTTTTGCACCCGATATTTTCTTATGAATTTCCCAGGTGCACCCGCGTTTCTCACGGTCTCTGCCCTGCATTATACACCTGTTTTCTTCTATATACCATAGAAAACCAGGAAACCTTACATTTATCTGTAATCCTTCGATACTTCCAGATAATCCCGCTTCCCACTGATATAATCCGCATAGGAAAGTTCCGGATCTTTTCCGTGAAATACCGTACACAATCCACACATATCACAATCCGCAATGCATCGGAAGGTATTTTTTATATATTGTCTTCGCTCTTCTTCCGTAGAATGTTCTATCTCCGGCGGTCTCATATACTCACCACCTATCTCACAAGTCCCATATTTTTTCTGTACTCTTCGTTAATCTCACGCAATTCTTTTTCTCCGTTAATATACGGTTCATAAAAAGTATCCACGGATCCGCCACCCAGGTTGTCGCAACCATTACAGAAATCACATGCTCCGCCGCACTGATTCAGCCCTTCCTGCACAATACGGATTCTTTCTTCTTTCGTTGTATCTTTAATCAACAGACTTTTTATTTCCATTACACTTTCTCCATTTCTCCTAAAAGTTTCCCATTTTACTCGTTGCATTCATTTTTGTGATGCTTTTAAGACTACAGAGAAGAGTTTTGCAAATGCATCTCATCCTTTCTGTAGTCTTATTCTTAATATTTGTTGTTTTCCAAAGACAGCAGTCTAAACTCCATGTAATAACCTGTTCCCTGCCAATGAAACATTCCCCAAAACCCTCTACTCATGCAGCATCCATTCTTCTATCCCCTCCGTTCCAAATGTGCAATCATAGTTTTTCTCGATATCCCTGTGATTTTTTACTTTTAACAGATATGCCAGCGGAGCACCTTCTTCATGATCCGTATGACAATATCCAATTCCCTTTCCGCAATAAATAATGCATCCCTCATCTTCTCCCCGTGATCTCTCGATTGCTTTTTTCAGAGGTAACATTCCGGTATACGACAATCCCATGTAATATACATTTGTAAAATTCCCAAATTTTTTAAGTTCCTTCTCCAAGTATTTTTCTGTATAGTATGGTATCGAATGCATTATTTCTCTTTTTACATATTTTAAATCATGTAAAGACTTCAATGCTTCTTCTCTTTTGTTCGTTGATAATTCCCATAGAAGTCTTTCTTTTTTATGTTTTTGAAAAAATAAATTTATGATCATCTCTTCGTTCCACATTTTTATCCCTCGTAAAATAAGTCCTCTGACACCCCGCAGGTTACTTTTCAGTATGTATAATTACATTATATAGAATATCATATCTGCCAGTCAACTAATGAATCTGTAATACGGAGCGAATATATTCTTTGCCTTTTATCTGAAACATGTTACAATGGAAATCAGAGAAACACCTTCTAAAAAATCTCAGGAGATTATTGATTATGAAACCTTTTTTAGGAATTAACCTTTCTTCCGATGAGGGCAATGAACTGCTCAACGGTAATGAATTTCTGGTTGCAAAACCATCTGCTATATTAACAGATGCCTTAGATTCCGTGTCCGGAAAAACGCAAAAAATCGTAAAGAAATCCCAGCTTCCCCTTCCGCTCCGTATCATTATGTACGCTTGTGAACTGATCGCCTTAATAATTATTGGCGGTCTCCTGCGGGCTGATGTTTCCCCGGCAGAAAGCTATCACAATGCTCCCTGGCTGTATTGGCTTTGCGCTGTCTGTGTGATCATTGGAATTCTGCTTTTCATTTTGGGAAAACGAAAAGAGCGACAGGTTTTGGAAGATACAGAGACGAAACGCACACTTTCTGACTCTGACGCGATTGAGAAGGAAATATTGGCAGAACTTTCCGTCCCGGACAATGCGCGGGAGGTTGATGTGCTTTCTTTCTGTTATAAAGAAGAAAATGAAACAATAAAAATGGCACAGAAGGGAGTTCCTCTCACCAACATGTCCTTCCATATCTTCACAGACAGCGAGAATCTGTATCTTGCCGATCTGGATGGAAAATATGCTTTCCCCTTGTCATCCATCCAGGTAATTCAGACAATCAGAAAACCCGTTACAGTTATGGATTGGAACAAGGACGAACCTTTTAACAAGGGTATTTATAAACAGTATAAACTGACCAGCGATAAGATCGGTTCTATTCACTGTAAGTCTTATCATATTATGGAACTATCATACCGTGGAGAGACTTATGGAATTTATATCCCCAGTTACGAATTACCGATCTTCGAGGAACTGACCGGACTGAAGGCGCAATAAAGTTCTGGATTTCATTCTTTTATAACAAACAAGACTACACATAGGATTTTTGCAGATGCATATTTTCCTGCCTGTAGTCTTATTTTTTGATCAAAGATCTTATTTCACAAACTTTTTTTCATAATCTCTTCGAATCATTTCTTTCTATTGGGTTTTCTTTTCCCATCGTTAATATTTTTTTGTTTCTGCAAAATTGCTACTATTCCAAGTAACACAATTATAGTTTCTATTCCCCCTGCTGTCACAAACCAAAACTCAGATAAAAATTCTCCTACCGCTAAAATAGATCCTATATAAGTTATAATTTCCGTAAGTAATCCATTACCGCTCGAATCTCTTTGAAAATCATTTATTACTAGATGTACAAATAAACCACATGATAAGCATCCCATCACACATATCGTTCTAAATGCCGCTTTCTCGTCCTTCATCACTATCCCTAGAATAACATAGTTCAATGTCTGAATTACTCCCAAATATAAAATCATCCATACACGTATTTTATAAATCAATGTATTTTTCTTATATATTCTCATTCAACTTTTTCCTTCCAATATGGCTATTCCGCTTACACGAACCAATAAAAAAAGAAGAGAAAGGAGATGTAAACATATATTATCTGTATTTTTTCCATATCTTCTTTACTGTCTTCCATTTTTTCTTTATCCATTTTCCAAATTTAGGATAACCGATATTAGTTTTAAACGAAGACCAAAATGTTTCTCCAACTTTTTTAACAACTGTTTTTCTCACAGTAGTCTTTTTGGCTGTATATCGCATTATTTTCTTAGCGGACTTTAACCTTTTTAATTGTCGGTTTGATTCTTTCCAAATCCCACTTAGTTTTTTTCCATTAATTCCGCCATCTCCCTTTATATCTCCTACCGCACCAATTGCCACATTAATAGCCAATGTTTTTTTATTTACTTTTGTCCCTGTAACTTCACATTCTGCTAAATATGTTACTGTGTTAATTGCTGCATTCGCTACTGTCAATCCGCCCGCTGAAATTCCAGTTGCTGTTAATAATCCTGAAAAGGCTGCCTCCATTAAACCTGGAATTTCTTCCTTTTTTACCAACAGCGCTTCTTTTAATGAATTGCCCTCGCCTAACTTCAAGACAACATTAGCCGCATATTGAGATGCTGCTCCCACTACAGCCCCTATTGCTAAGTGCCAAAATTCTCCACTCAAATCAGTTCTGGTAATCGGATTGTTATCACAGTAGGCATACAGATTTTTATTACTTGATACGGTTAAGTTCATACCTGGTACATTGATATCATCTGCATTAATAAACCGTCCAACCTCCGGGTCATAATATCTGCTTGCCAGATAATACAGCCCTGTCTCTTCATCCCAGTAATATCCACGGTAGCGGAGCGGGTTTTTCTTTCCCAGATCCTGGTCGCCTTCGATTGCGGTTACATTTCCCCAGCTGTCATATGCATAGCTTACCACAGTGTTCCACCCGGTGTCTACCAGTGCGATCACATCTCCCGTCGGGTTCAGGATGTAGTAGTAATCTTTTCCGTCACAGTTCATCGAAAACAGGGTTCCATCCGCATCATAGCTGAAGGTCATCTCATACAGCGGTTTCTCCTGGTCTTCCCGCAGGTGCTGTTCCCCGATGATCTGTCCGTCCTGTACCTGGTACAGGACCGTTGTCCCATCCGACAGGTACTTCCGGTTGCGCATCCCTTCTTTGTCGTAGCGGTACCGGATCGTTGTCTGGTCTTTTACGATCTCCGTCAGTTCACTGCTGTTCTTCCAGCCCATCTCCATCCCGCGGTATACGGTCGGATTCCCCATGGCGTCATACGCAATGGTTTCCCCATTATACGATGTCAGCTGGTCCTTCCAGTTTCCTTCGTAACGGTAGATCTTTGTTTCTGACGGGGTGGCGGACGCTAAGGTCTCCATAGCGACTTCCGGCTGGTATTCGTATTGGTTTTTCTGTAACAGATTACCATTTTTGTCATACGCATAGGTGATCGTCTGCCTGTCTGCCTCCCGGTCTTCCCGGATCAGCTGATTACGGGTATCGTAAGTGTACTGGATCTTTCCTTTTCCGTCTGTGATCTGCGTAATGTTCCCATTCGCATCATACTGGTAATGGATCTCGTAATTGTTCTGCAAACCTTGCCAGGAAAACCGTTCCAACTGGTCGGATTGGCTGCCATCTGCCCTTTCCCGGTAACCATACTGAATCCTCTGTTCAAAGATCTTTCCCAGTGCCTTTGAGACACCCCTGCCTAATCCATCATAAAATACCGCTTCCGTGCACTCCCCGCTCGTCACACCGATCGCACGGTTGTCCCGGTCGTACCCGTATTCCAGTGCCGTTGCACGGTACCGGTTTCCCTGATCCACTTTCTCCACGTTGTCATTCAGGTCATAGGTAAACCGATAGTCCTCGTCCCTGTCATTCCGGTAATAGACAAGTCTTCCTGACAGGTCATAAAAACATCGGGTCGCGATGGTTTCTTCTCCCAGGTCTTCCCGGATATCCCGTACCACCGCAAGGTTTCTTTCCCGGTCATACGCATACTCATACAGCCGGTATTCCTCCCCGGACGGGTCTGTCAGACGGATCCCGGTCACCCGGTCCATATCATCGTATGTATACTGGTAGACATAGCCATTTCCATACGTTTCCGCCAGCAGGTTCCCGTTTTTTTCCTCATAGGTCTGTGATACTCACCCTTCACACAAAAGATCAGATCATCACTGCAACGCATCCGCCCGGATCACGCTGATTTCTTTCGCAGAATATGCTATTCTTATTCCGATACTTTCCGAGAAAGAAACCATCATTGAGAATCTGGTATGCACAAGTCCGGTAATGTATCTGTAATGTCATATATAGTTGCTTCAAGTATTTAAAATTTCATTATAAAAAATATATATAATGTGACTGACCACTAAACTAATGCGATTTCCTAACAATAGATGTGTTGCAGTAACAATTTAACACTCGTTACTGCAACACATCTATTTGTATAAGTAAAATCTATAAATAAAATATTGAATGTGATGTTCAAAAAGCTTTATAACATTAATTGTCTGATCTCTTATTTTTTGATTCACTAGACAATAATAGAAATAATTGTTCCATATCATTCCGAACATCCTCTGGGTTTGAATAAAACACTACTTCTGTTTTTAAAAGCTTTCTTTCGATTGCTGAAACTGGCCATATAGCCTCCACTGAATAATAGTCCACTTCTCCATCTATACTTTTTACATATACTGTCTTCCCTTCTCTCTGAACTTCACAACACATATAACACGAATAACCATTGCGAAATGGCAAACGAGATTTAGAACTATACCCTGTAAAAAAATCATTCCAAAACAAACTAACATTAAGAAAACAATTATACTTTTTGAATAAACTTGAATACTTACTAATAATCTTAAAATAGGTATCAAATATCCTAGTTTCCTTCTTTATAATATCATTTTCTTTATTTATGTCATATATCTCTCTCATTAAAACCTCTTTCCAAACAATGTCCAATGAATTGATTTTCCAGTAATTCCACCAGTTTTAGGATTCCAAATATTTCTCTGCCAATGCCATCATTGATGAGAACCCCCTTTATGAGGTGAGTGCAATTCAAACGATCTTAAACTGCCTCTTTTATTTTTGTATTGCACTCCATAAAATCCTTTCCCTGTTTTGTTGGCAGGCTTTAATTTCCCTATCCGTTTTATTTTTATTCCCTTAGCAGCAACGGTAGTAAATGTGGCTCCTGCTGAAATACCACCCCACATAAATCCGTCTGCCGCTCCGCTAACAGCTCCCTTTAACGCGGCCTTTTTAGCACCTTTCCAATTTCCTGTTGAAATGCGGTGGTTTACTGCACTAGCTCCTGCACCAATAACTGCACTTATCGCCGCACTTGTCGTAGCAATCTTAATAGATGCATGCCAACAATACAGGAAGTGCCGCCCCACCTGTAGCAGCTGTTGTAACAGCCCCTATCCCTATTGCAAATATTCCAACACCAACTTTAATTAACTTTCCCCTGGAAATTCGTCATATCATTGGAAAATGTTCCCGTATTAATCTGTACCCGTTCTCCTGCAAGCATATTTACCACCATGGATTTTCCAAATCTCCTTGGACGACTCACGCAGATATACTTCTGTTCTGTACAGATAACTTCCCATTTCTGCACCTTTCTCTGACATTCTTACTTATTATCATATAGTATCATATTTTTCTGTCAGGCAAAACAGTAATATTCTTTGCGAATTCTAATATTTCATCCAGGCTCTCTTTTTCTTTTTATACAATACTATATTTTTTACTTTCACTGAAATAATCTTTTTTACGACAAGCAAAAAGCGAAAAGTCTTTGAAAAACTTTTCGCCTCTTGCAATCACCTCATTTGTTTTATGACAGCGGAATATACGCATGATACAGTTGGTCATTTCCTTTTGCTACCGATCCGGCTTCTTCGTACCAGTTGTATTCTACTTCTTCCTCTTCGTCTCCCCATACTTCCGGGCAGTCGGTTTCTTCCCAGTCTAACGGGATTTTGTGATGATCCTGCCGGGATGCTTTTAACATAATCTGGTGCAGTTCTTCGTTTTCTTCTGCTGTCAGCACTCCTGGTTTTGCTGAGACAAACAAAGAGGTTCCGGACTCTGCAACAACATCCGCCCACTGACGGTTCAGGCTCCACGGGATGGAACCCGTAATACCTACGCAGTCCGCATCCACATCAAAAAATGTTCCATGCTGTGGCAGACAGAATGCCAGGGTGTTGACTCCCATTTTCTTTGTTCTCTCCCAGGTGATACCGCTGGTATCGTCTCCGGTTCGCTGCAGCTGCATCAGACCTGCCCCTAGATGGCCGATGGTATTACAGCCCATGATCAGAGTATGGTGCTTTTTCGCAACCTCATAAATTGCCTGGTACAGTCCGGTTACAATCTCCGCACTGGTCTTTGAAGTATCGTAAAATTGCCATCCGTCCTCTGTCGGGAACGGGTTCATCTCCACGCCCCACCTTCCGAAGATATCAAAAGTGGTAAAATCATGCTTGATCAGTGTATAACCCCAGTTACAGATCCTTTCCACATCTTCCTGAATATAGGAAAGGACTCCCGGATGGGAAGGATCCAGACAATCGTTATGGGATAATCTCCACTCCTGAGGAATCGTCTCTTCTTCATTCAATAAGAATCGAACCCAGATGCCAGGGCGTACGCCTTTTTCTTCCAGTTTTTTTGCCAGTGCACCCATATCAGGGAATTTTATATTCCCTTTTTTCCATGGTCCACCATTGTACTCATCCAGGCGATGATGTTCCTGCCAGCAGTCATCGATCACCATGTACGGCGGATTGTCCACTCCTTTGGTCAGTTTCACGATATAGTCGGTATCCTGCAGGATCTCTTTTTCTGAACTGTCTCCATAAGCATAATACCAGTTGTTGCTTCCATAAACCGGATAGTCCGGGCAGATCGGATCGGTGCACATGACTTTGCAAAACTCTCTGGCACTCTCGAAAGTCCCCATTCCTTCAGTTTGCATCGCTACGATCTGAGCAGCCCGAAGTTTTCTACCGGAAAGCTGCACACCGGTACCGCCACAGCGCACATCCATCACCAGTGTAATTCCACGGGTATCTGCCTGCCAGAAACACATGGCGGAAGGTCTTACCTTGACCCCATATCCTGTCACAGTTTCTCCGACCGCTGCCAGAAAATACCACGGCATAAAACGGCTGCCGCTGACACCTTTCCAGTCCACATCCCCGTACGTTCTCTCCCAGGAGCCGCCGAGGATCCGTGATTTTTTATCTACCGGTGTATTCCAACGAAGTTTGATCGTCTTTACCTTTGTCTGATCTGCGGTCAGCCAGACTTCTTCTGCTTCCGGTGTGGTTTCATATGTTACAACAACATCGTCTTTTTCTGTTTTCTGTGCATTTTTCTCCCCGATCCAGCTGCCATCTTCTGTCTCTACAGTAATAAACGAAGGAATTCCTAATCTGTATTGTTTTTGCATAATCCTGTCTCTCCTTTTTCATTCGGTAAGTTTTCAGGCTGACACTAGAGCGTGTCTGAAAAAGGCTTTTCGTGAGCTGCGAGTCCCAGTTTGTGGGAGA
>ENA-OPXH01000299-OPXH01000299.1-human-gut-metagenome-genome-assembly--contig:-NODE-299-length-46802-cov-4.059127_pt1 | contig 46802 bp, 39 predicted proteins | sample MGYA00241521_ERZ502034 | MGnify/ENA primary metagenome ERZ502034 (study PRJEB25962, sample SAMEA2042103) | human gut metagenome | biome: human gut; feature: human-associated habitat; material: faeces... | reverse complement strand
CAAAATGATTTCGATTTGTTTTTATAAAGCCCTCTTTTTGTAACTTTGATATCTCCGTAGACATTGCTGCACGATCAATACAAAGGTAATCTGCCAGCTGCTGCCGGTCAAAAGGAATGTCAAAAGATAACGACGAATGTTTGATAGATTCTGCCGACAGATATGATAATAATTTATCTCTTGTTGTTCGCTTCCCAACATGCGTGATTTTATCGTTCAGAATCAATATTTTATTTGCCAGGACACTGACCAGATTACGAATTAACTTCTGATGATGCTCACATGCAGTTGGACAAGTAACCAGAAGTCTCTGGATATTAAACAAAATAATCTCACAATCCTCATTTGCCACCACACTGATATTTAAAACCGCTCCCGGGCTTGCTGCATATGGTTCTCCAAAAAAATCACCGGCGTGACATTTTGCCAAAATATTCCGATGTCCCCAGAGATCTTCCTGCATAACAAGGACACAGCCTGACACCACAAGTCCCATTACCTCGGTAGAATCTCCTGCTCTGAAAATATATGAATCTCGTTTTTTTAAAATTACTGTTGCATTTACACAATGCAATATAGATAATATCTCGTTATCAGTAAGACCTTTAAAAAATGGACTGTTTCTTAGAATAGGTAAATATTTTTCCAAAATCGTTCCTCCCTGTTGGAAATCAAACATACAAGTTGTATTTATCATACTATAATTCTAACAGAAACAAAAGTTAAATGCTATTGACGGAGGGAAAAAATGATAAGAAAGATTATCAAAATTGATAAAGAAAAATGTAACGGCTGCGGTGCCTGTGCAGATGCCTGCCACGAAGGTGCTATTGATATCATTGACGGGAAAGCAGAATTGGTGAGAGAACATTTCTGTGACGGACTGGGTGATTGCCTCCCGGAATGTCCCACAGGTGCCATTTCTTTTGAAGAAAGAGAAGCCCCTGAATATGATGAAGAAGCCGTGAAAGAAGCACAGAAAAAAATATTTGCCAAAAAACAGGCAATCTCCTCTCACGCCGGCTGTCCAGGATCTAAAATCATGCAGATTCAATGAAGAGAAACACCTGATCCTGTAAAACCATCTTCAACCGCAGATTCCGTATCAAAGCTTCAGAACTGGCCGGTACAGATTAAACTGGCTCCTGTTCATGCACCATATTTTAACGGTGCAAAGCTATTAATCGCAGCCGATTGTACTGCTTACGCTTATGCCAGCTTTCATCAGGATTTTATTCGAAATAAAGTAACTTTAATTGGTTGTCCAAAATTAGATCAAGTGGATTATAGCGAGAAACTGACCGAGATTATTCAAAATAATAACATTCAAAGTGTGACAATTGTAAGAATGGAAGTTCCTTGCTGTGGCGGACTGGAGATGGCTGCAAAAAAAGCGCTGCAAAACAGTGGAAAGTTCATACCATGGCAGGTTGTAACAATAAGTATTGATGGAAAAATCATGGACTGACGTAAAATACAATCATCTCACTTCATCTAATTTCTTCAATGTTGTTTTTATTTCGAAAAACCTATGATACAATCATTAGAAATAGGTGCCAAAATTCAAGGAGGAAAACAACGTGAGAAAAAAACGGATTCGCGACTTTGGAATTGTACCCGGAAGAGTGAAAACAGGAAAAAGAAATGCAATTACGGATGTACCTGGTGTACTGGTAGGACACTGTACTGTGAACACGGAAGAAAATCATACCGGTGTGACCGTGATCGTCCCTGGACCGGGCAATGCATTTGCAAATCACTATACGGCTGCGGCCTATGTCCACAATGGATTTGGGAAAAGTGCCGGTCTGGTACAGGTAGAAGAGCTTGGAACCCTTGAAACACCGATTGCCCTTACAAATACATTAAATGTTGGAAAGGTTTGGGATGCACTTGTCGATATCGTGATCGAACAGTGCCAGAACGATGAACCGGAACCTATGAGCATCAATCCTGTCGTTGGTGAGTGCAATGATTGCCGGATCAACCAGATCCAGAAACGTGCAGTTGGTGAAAAAGAAGTTCGACAGGCTTTTGCAGCTGCTTCCGAGGAGTTTGAAGAAGGGGATGTAGGTGCCGGTGCCGGTACCATCTGCTATGGCATGAAGGGTGGAATCGGATCTGCATCACGTGTGATCTGTATCGGGGAAAAGGAATACACCATCGGCGTTCTGGTTCAGTCAAACTTTGGTGCAACCGAAGATTTTATACTGAATGAAGAAGCTGTCGGGCCAAAAATTCTGGAATGGAAGCAGGAAAAGGATGATATGGCTGCATCTGAAGAAGACAAGGGTTCCATCATGAGCATTCTGGCTACCGTTCTCCCATTGACAAGCCGTCAGCTCAAACGGATTCTGAAAAGAACAGGGGTTGGCATTGCACGAACCGGCGGTTATACAGGACATGGAAGCGGAGAAGTCATGATCGGCTTTACAACAGCAAACCGGATCCCGTCCGGTTGCGAGGAGGAACTCCTTCAACTATCAGCAATTCCAGAGCATGTGATCAACCGGGCTTTTCTCGCTGCAGCAGAAGCCGAACAGGAAGCGATTTTAAATTCAATGACGGCTGCAAAACCAACACGCGGAAGAGATGGAGAGCTGTATTACAGCCTTGCAGAATACCTTAACGACAGGAACGCCTAAACCTCAAATATACAAAATCTTCAGAATAAATTGAACTAATTATTCTCCCCCCTCACAGAAACCGATTCTACCTTTTTGTCCGCATATCCTAATGCCCTTGAAGCTATTTTGGGGCAAAATGTCAGGCTTTTGTGTATTGCAAAAACCGCCCAGCGATCATTTCTGATCGTTGAGCGGTTCTTTCATTATTTATGGGGTAAAGCTTTTGCTGATTTACTTAGAAAACAACCTTACCATTTACTACGGTATAGTAAGCTGAGTTGTACTCAACAGCACCTGTAAAGTCAAAGTTTACTTTTCCTCCGTCAATCTTCCACCAGCCATACTCATTTGCAGCAAGACTGTTGTAGTTGAAGTTAATCTTACCACCTTCTACATACCACCAGCCGTACTCGTTCTGAGCAAGTCCTGTGTAGTTGAAGTTGATCTGACCGTTCTGTACATACCACCAGCCATACTGGTTCTGTACAAGTCCGTTGTGTGTGAAATCAACTTTACCGTTTTCTACATACCACCAGCCGTACTCATTCTGAGCAAGTCCGGAGATACCGTAAGCAATTTCACCCTCAAGGTAGTAGTACCATGTACCATCTTCTGCTTGAGCAAGTCCTGTGTATGCAGGAGTCTCATCCGGCTGATCAGATACTGTAATGTTCTCGTATGTTTTGCCGGCTTCCAGTTTGATTGCTTTGCCGTTTGCATCTTTTGCGGAACCGTATGTTACAGTTGCGCCGTCTGCAATGGTCAGTTTTGTGATGATAGAGGTACCATCAGCTACCCATGTACCACCTTTTTCTACGTTTACAACTACATCGTTGCCGCCGTTGTAGTAAGGTGTGTTCATTACATGACCGATCTGGTTGTAATCAGCTTCTTTGATCGATGTGTTCTGTGTCTTGCCGCCATCCGTTGTATGTTTGATGGTTGTAGCACTGATTGCACCTGTTACGGAAGCGCCATCCTCGATGTTAACCGTCAGCTTGTTCGCTGCTCCGTAGTAACCGGATCCGTTGTAAATGTTACCCTGCAGATCTTTATCTGCGATGTTTAATACAGAAGTATTTGTTCTCTCAGATTTGTTTGCCTCACTCATCCAGCCTTCTGTCTCAGAATACTCAGCATCGCTGAATACAGGACCTGCATATCCTTCCGGGAAGGAAATACCTTTTGCTGCTGCATCTTCGTTATCGATGATCTGGTAAACAACACCGTTCTCTGTTCCGTTGAGTTCTTTCTCTGCCTGAGCATTTACATCTGTTGCTGCATTTACAGTAACGTCTGCACCAAGATTTACCGTAGAGTCTGCGCTCTTAATCAGGAATGCTGCCGATTTTGTATTCATTGTTGTAGCATCGTTTACATTAACAGTAGCCTGACCCCAGATATCTACACCGAAGTTTTCGGAATTGATAACGGTTTCTCTTGTCTCAGATGCTGTTACTTTATTGTAATCGATGATGGACTGTGTATTGTCTTTCCATACAGCTTTCTGTGTTGTGATCTCCTGCCCTTTTGTTGTAGCACCCATTGTGATAGTATTGTTATCACCGTTTGCTGCGATGGTCAGGTAAGTCGGTACGTCAAAGGTTGATCCAAGGAAATATTCCTGGGCGTTACCGATTGCATATGTACCGTATCCACTTGCATCCTTGGATGTAGTATCCATAGTGATGTTACTGTTGATTGCATACAGATATGGATTGCTTCCGGAGTCTGTGGATAATGCGCCCCAGCTCTTAGCATATACATCAGAATCCTGAACGATCATAGTAGATCCTTTACCAAGCATGTTGGTTGCACGGGAGTTTCCTACAACACCAAGTACCCATGGCGGAGATACCATCTTAACTGTATCCGCTGTATTCTTAAATCCATCGTACAGTGTACCACCGTTTACAGAGATTTCCTGTGTTTTGGAATCGCCATCACCCTTGATGAGAACATCACCACCGTTATCTACTGCTACAGCCGGTCTTGCTACACCATAAGTTGTGATGGATCCTCCATTGGAAAGATCAATATCTGTCTTATAAGTTGCATTTGTATTGGTTGTTCCACCCATCTGGCCGTTTGCATCAGCACCACCGCCAGTTGTTACAGAATCACCGTAAATATTAACTGCAGTACCGTATCCAACGAAGTCGTTGACATCTGCACTACCGTCAGAGTTATTTTTGCCGTTTGCATTACCAGCTACGATCACCGGATTATCCAGTGTTGCGTCTGCTTTGTTTACAACAACCGGGTTGAAGTTCTTTGATGTGGATGTTAATACCAGATCAGATAATGTGTTTCCTGTTAATTTACCACCAACACCCGCTGTTCCGATTGCAGCACCGCTGTTCTCACCGATCTGGATACCTGTACGGTAATCTGTGTAGGTATAGTTGCTGTTCCATACAGAACCGTAGCCTTCTTTATGGGATAATGTGTAAACTTTTACTGCTTTTTTCGCTTTAACAGCTGTCTTTGCGTCGGAAAGTGAAAGTTCTTTATATCCGTTGCCGTCTTTCATTGTGAAAGTGATGTTGCTGTCATATGCGATCTTGCTTCCGTCTGCTGTTGTAATCAGATTACTGTTGCTGATACTCTTTACAGTTGTTCCGCTTGTTGCAGCAGTTACTGTAATATTCTCATAAGTATTTCCTGCTTTCAGCTGAATTGCCTGTCCATCTGCGTCGACAGCTGTACCATATGCAACACTTGCACCATCTGCAATGGTCAGTTTTGTGATGATAGAGGTACCATCAGCTACCCATGTACCACCTTTTTCTACATTTACGATTACATCGTTAGAACCGTTGTAGGAAGGTTTATTCATTACATGACCAATCTGATCATAATCAGCTTCTTTAATCGATGTATTCTGCGTCTTACCACCATCTGTTGTATGTTTGATGGTTGTTGCACTGATCGCACCTGTTATAGATGCACCATTTTTAATGTTGACTGTCAGTTCCTGGCCATCCCCATAGTAACCAGATCCATTGTAGATGTTACCTTTCAGATCATCGTCAGAGATATTTAATACAGATGTAGTTTTCTGAGCCGCTCCACCCGGTGCTCCATCCGGTGCTCCGCCCGGCTGTCCGTCCGGTGCTTCACCCATGTCTCCGCCTGGTGCTCCGCCCGGCTGCTGTCCACCCTGATCACCGGATGCTGTACTTGCTTCTAACCAGCCTTCTGCCTCAGAATACTCAGCGTCACTGAACACAGGTCCTGCATAGCCTTCCGGGAAGGAGATTCCGGCTGCTGCTGAATCTTCGTTATCAATGATCTGGTATACAACACCATAAGATGTTCCGTTTAATTTGCTCTCTGCTTTTGCATTTGCATCAATAGAAGCATCAATGGTTGCATCTTTGCTGATATTTACAACAGAAGATGCACTCTTGATCAGAAACGCTGCCGATGTTGTATGGAACTCTGTTGCATCATTTACATTAACAGTTGCCTGACCCCAGATATCTACACCAAAGTTCTCGGAGTTTACAACGGTTTCTCTTGTCTCAGATGCGGTAACTGTACCATAGTCAATGATAGACTGTACATTGTCTTTCCATACTGCTTTCTGTGTTGTGATTTTCTGACCTTTCTTTGTAGCACCCAGTGTGATGTTGTTGTTATCACCGTTTGCTGCAATCGTCAGGTAAGTCGGTACATTGAACGTAGATCCAAGGAAATATTCCTGTGCATTACCAATTGCATATGTACCATAACCACTTGCATCATCCGATGTAGTATCCATGCTGATGTTACTGTTGATGGCATACAGGAACGGATTGCTTCCGGAGTCTGTGGATAATGCACCCCAGCTCTTAGCATATACGTCTGCATCCTGAACTACCATAGTAGATCCTTTGCCAAGCATGTTGGTTGCACGGGAGTTTCCTACAACTCCAAGTACCCATGGCGGTGATACCATTTTTACAGTATCTGCTGTATTTTTAAATCCATCGTAAAGAGTACCGCCGTTTACGGAGATTTCCTGTGTCTTGTCGTTTCCATCACCTTTAATGATAACGTCACCACCATTGTCTACCGCTACTGCCGGTCTTGCTACACCATAAGTTGTAATGGAGCCGCCCTCTGTCATATCAATGATTGTTTTATATGTAGCATTTGTCTCTGTCGTTCCACCCATCTGGCCGTTTGCATCAGCACCACCGCCTGTTGTTACAGAATCACCGTAAATATTAACGGCTGTACCATAACCTACGAAGTCATTAATGTCATTTCTTCCCTCAGAATTATCCTTGCCATCTGCATTACCTGCAACAATGGTTGCTCCTTTGATGGTTGCGTCAGATTTGTTGACTACGATCGGGTTAAAGTTTTTCGATGTGGAAACAAGGTTGAAATCCTCCAGCAATGTTCCTGTTAATTTACCACCAACGCCTTCGGTTCCGATTGCCACGTCACTGTCCTCACCGATCTGAACACCGGTACGGTAGTTTGTGTAATCATAACTCTCTGACCATACAGAACCATAGCCTTCTGCATGAGCTTTGGTGTAAACTTTTACTTCCTGTCCGTCCTTTACAGCAGTTTTTGCATCAGCAAGTGAAAGTTCGGAGTAACTTCCATCACTGTTTTTGGTTGTGAACGTTACACTGCTATCATAAGTTAATGACTTTCCATCATAAGTTTTGATGGTATTCTTACCAATGTAAGTTACACTGTTTGCAGCTTTTCCATCTGCGGCAAATGCCTGCGTTGACACTGCCGGAGCTGCCAGCATAATCGCCATTGCTACCGCGCTGACTGCGGATACTGCTTTTCGCATGAATTTTTTCATACTTCTGCTTTTCATATTTTCCTCCTCCACTTCTCTAGTGATTAACTGGTGCATTCATCATACATGTTATAGAACGAGTAGACAATGAAACTTTTTGGGATAAAAGTACCATTTTTTGTGTTTTTTCACATTTTAAACACATTTTTTATCCTTTTGTTTCTTTTCTAAATAGTTTGTCTACCCGTTCTTCCATTTACAAATCCATCGGAATCAGTGTCGCGATTGTCGTGCCATCTCCGGACAATTCCAGATTTCCGCCATTTTCTGCATATTCATAGCTGAATTCACGTTCAAAGGCATTTAAAGTCACTTTGTTTCCATCCAGGCTATAATTTTCTTCCAGAATCAGATAAAAACTTCCATCTGCATGAAACTCATAACGGTATACATCAGAACCATACACTGTATAAATCCCCTCAAACGGTTCCATTGCAGCAATCCCATCTGTTCCATCCATTAGATTCATTGCCACCTGCGTCTCTGCCTCTTTTCCGGAATAGGTGGTCCGGATCATCAGCTGACCATCTTCTTCATCAATAATGTAATTCGTAGGATTCTCCTGCACATCAAATTGCATGGATATCATATCCTCATCCGTACCATCCGTGCTGGCATCATGGGAAAAAGAATAGGTTCCCTTCTGCACGTAATAACAGGTACCCTCACCGTCAAAATAATAAAAAACACCATCCGCATCCTTCAGTCGGTATCGCCCGTAAGGCTGCTCCAAGCTGCCGGCCGCCGCATTTGCTCTCGTCTCATAAGAAGCATCATGTATATAACCTTCTGCATCTGCTCCGGTCAGATCGTGAGAAGGTTCTTTCTCCTCTTCCTGATCCGCAGGTGCATCAGTTTGACTATTATCTGCTTTCTGTGTAGTCTCTGCAGGAGAAGATTCCTCCGCTGCTACAGAACTGTCTGCATGCTGATTTCCGTTTGAAGCACCGCATCCTGTCACACTCAATACCATGCTCAGTACCACTATACTGAGTACATATTTAAATTTACTCATTTCCCTGTTCCTCCTTTATTCGCATTCTGTTTTCAGATCCTTCTGCCCTAACCGTTTCTTCCGAAAATGTCATTCCAATTCCACTTCACCTGATGCCATTTTCTCACACTTCTCTCCTTCCCTAAAGGCAACTTTTTTAGAAAAAAGTACCATTTTTTTTGATATCTGCGCTGAGAAAAAGAAAAAATCGAATAGGAGGGGATTTAATAAATCCCCGACCTCTCACACCACCGTGCGTACCGTTCGGTTCACGCGGTTCAATCAACTTAACAAGTAACACTCCTTTCGGCGTAGTAATCTAACATTGAGACTAATCCAAATTGAGTTATCCCCACTTGCTTTTTTTACATAATACACGCCCCCTTCCTATCTTTTCTTTCTCTTTCATAACAAATCGCTTTGTATTCTTTATGTACTCGGCGAAGAATATAGGAAATTGTGAAAATATGTGGAAAGATTTTCCAAAAAATTCAGTCGTTTCACATTTGATATTCCTTGTCGGAAAATGTGGAAAGTTTTGTGTAAAAACACGTTTTTCAGAAAAGAAAAAACCAGCAAACCCTTGAGTTTACTGGCTTTAAGTGAGCGTGCCGGGGCGCTAGAGGTCTGGGAGACCTCTGTTTAGCGCCGACCGAAGCGGAGCGTAGACCGAACCTTGGTTCGAACCTCGGCACAAAAAAAGAACGCTATTGCGTTCTTTGAGAGTGAGCGTGCCGGGGTTCGAACCCGGGACAACTTGATTAAAAGTCAAGTGCTCTACCAACTGAGCTACACACCCATATTTAATTTTAAATGCCCAGTTCCGGAATCGAACCAGAGACACGAGGATTTTCAGTCCTCTGCTCTACCAACTGAGCTAACTGGGCAATTGATTTGTTTATTCTATCTTATTTTTCTACTCCTGTCAAGACATTGTTCAAGTCAAATCGTGCGCCATTCACTCATTCTGTTACAATTCACAGCGTCATTCGCACAAAATACCCATACTGGGCTTACGATCAGCAGAACTTGTACTGGCAACATAGCAATATACGTTGCATCATCTGATAACGTATATTCGCAAAATCTACCGCTTATTAATATGATTCCTGCAACACATGTGCGAATGACGGTAGATCAATTTTCGTCGTTGGAGCGAGCATAGCCCGCCTCCGTGAGTGTGTCTGAGCCAACAGCTGTTTCTGCTGTGGGTGAGTTCGCGGGAGGAGGCGGAGATAAGCGGCGCAGCACAAACAGAAAATTGTTCGTGTCATTGCACATGTGTTGCAGGAATCCATTTATATCGTAGATTTTGCGTTCATCACTTCCAAATTATTTAGCGATTTTCCATTGTCTCGAAATACTTCTGCGCATTGATCAGTTCCCCATCCTGCACGGCATGTACATACTGGCCATCTGCCATCTGTATTCTCGCCTTCACATTATCGGACATGATCACATCGAAGATATGAAGCACACGTTTTTTGATATCTTCATCATAAATCGGTGTTGCCACTTCCACACGCCGTGTGGTATTTCTGGTCATAAAGTCTGCAGAGGCAATATATACCTCATCATGTCCGAAAATATAGATTCTGGAATGTTCCAGGTAACGTCCCACAATACTGCGTACAGTAATGTGATCTGTCGCTCCCGGAACGCCTGCAATCAGACAGCAGCTTCCGCGCACGATCAGCTCAATATCCACACCAGCCTGAGACGCTTCCATCAGTTTCTCAATAATCCGTTTATCTGTCAGGGAGTTCATCTTTGCACCAATATATCCGGGTTCTCCGCGTTTTGCCAGTGCAATCTGCTCATCCATTTTAGAAAGAATCTTGTTACGCAGACATTTCGGTGCAACCATCAGATATTTGGTTTCCTGCATCACCTGACCGAGACAAAGTTTGTGGAATACTTCATTTGCTTCTGCGCCAATCCCCTGATGCGCTGTCAGCAGTGAGAAATCTGTATATAGTTTTGCTGTTTTCTCATTATAATTTCCGGTTCCGATCTGTGTGATATAAGAAATATGACCTTCCTGTTTCTTTGTGATCAGGCAGAGTTTGGAATGAACTTTCAGTTTATCCAGACCATACAGGATCCGGCAGCCTGCGTCCTCCAGCCGTCTGGACCACTCAATATTATTTTCCTCATCAAAGCGGGCACGAAGTTCCACCAGTGCCACAACTTCCTTGCCGTTTTCTGCAGCATTGATCAATGCCTCAACGACTTTACTGTCATTTGCCACACGGTACAGTGTCATTTTAATAGATACGACATTCGGATCTTCTGCCGCTTCATTCAGCATATGAAGGAATGGCTGCATGCTGTCATATGGAAAGAACAGGAAGCGGTCTTTCTGCTCCACCTGTTTCATGATACTTTCTGACATATCGATATCTGCCGGGATCTGCGGTGTATACTTGTCATAAAACAATTCCTTTTTACTTCTCAGCAAATCACGGATTCTTGAGAAAAAGGACAGATCCAGCGGTGCTTCTGAATGGAAAATATGCTTTTTCTTCAGATCCAGATAGCCACACAACGTATCCAGAACAGACTCATCCATCAATCGCGTATACTCCAGTTTGATCGGACATAATTTTCGTCTGCGGCTTACCAGCTGTTCCATTACCTGACGGAAGTCTGTATCATCATCATACATTTCCTCATCCGGATCAATATCAGCATTTCGGATGATACGGATCAGTGATTTACTCTTAATCTTATACCGGTCAAAAATCAGCGGAATATAATGCAGAATCAGTTCCTCACGGAGCATGAAACGATTCTCATGTCCCGGGATCCGCACCAGACGCGGAATCACATCCAGATTACACGGCACGATCCCCAGTTTGTCCCGGTTTTTCTTTTCCAGCACAACCACTGCATAAATATCTTTACTTTTCAAAAACGGGAATGGCTGTTTTTTACCAATGATCTGCGGTGACAATAACGGGCGTACTTCATGTTCAAAATAGGAATCCAGAAATTCCACATCCCGTTTTTCCAGTTCGGAATAACTGCAGATTTCCACTCCCTGCGTCTCCAGTCCACGTTTCAGTTCTGCATAAGCAGCATCTTTACGCTGTGTCAGTAGTTTCACCTGCTCAAAGATCGCAAACAGCTGTTCCTGACAGGTCATATTTGTCTTATTATCACGGATATCTTTGGATACCAGCATCTGATCATACAAAGAACCGACACGTACCATAAAAAATTCATCCAGATTACTCTGGAAAATAGATGCAAAAGATAAACGCTCACAAAATGGATTCGATGTATCCTCAGCTTCCTCTAAAACTCTTGTATTGAACTTTAACCATGATAATTCTCTGTTGTCATAACATGAATGAACCATTGTTCCCCCACTCCTCATTATCTGTTCTGTTGTTACCTGTACTTCTGTCCCATGCCCATCTCTTTCCGATACATTTGCTTCCACCATATTTCCATCTGCACTCTGTGCCTGTACGGTTGTTGCATTTACCGTCTGTAATTCCATATCTGATACCTCTTTCATCATTTTTGCTTCCACAGGTATCTTCTGAATCACATTTTCAGGCATTGGCTGTACACTTTTTTCACCGTTACCCCGAGGTGCCATACTGTCTTTTTGCTGATGCACGGGGTTTCTGCCAAATAATCCCCGTATTATATTTGCAATTCTGCTCATATTTATTTTATCCTCTTATGCTTTCTCTTATGCTTTGCAAAATCCCTGCGTATTACTAATAATATTTCTTTTGAAATTTTGCCGCTATCAGCATTTTATAAAATTCTTGTAAAGTCAATGTAAAACACAATGCCTGAAACAGTTCTTTTTTCTTACTCTACGATAACCAATTCGTCGCCTACCTTGATGGTTCCGCCTTCTAATACTTTAGCAAACACCCCTTCCCGCGGCATGATGCAGTCTCCTACTACTTTATAAATCTCACAATGGCTGTGACATTCTTTACCAATCTGTGTCATTTCCAGCAACACATCATTGCAACGAAATTTTGTACCCACCGGAAGATTTCGAAAATCATATCCATCTACAATCAGATTTTCTCCAAATGCACCAAACTCCACAGCCACACCTCTGGCACGAAACTCCTCAATCTTCTGCAGTGAAAGCAGACTTACCTGACGATGCCAGTGTCCGGCATGCGCGTCATTTTCGATGCCCCAGTCTGAAACAAATTTCGCCTCTGAAACTTCATGCTTCTGTGTTCCTCTCTTTTCACTGATACAGATTCCTCTTACAATTCCCATATTCCGTACTCTCCTATCCCTGTAATATCTTTATTCTACCATCTTTGGAGCCAAAAAAAAAGGACTTCCGGAGAAGTCCTCTTAAATAATGGGCGGAGAAGGATTCGAACCGTTTTGGTTTCTTTCCTCTGACTTCTTTCTCTGTATACGAAAAAGGACTTCCGAAGAAGTCCTTTTTAATAATGGGCGGAGAAGGATTCGAACCTTCGAAGGCATCGCCAGCAGATTTACAGTCTGTCCCCTTTGGCCACTCGGGAATCCACCCATTTAACGAAATGAGACATTTCTGCGCTCATTTCGTCATTTACTATATCACGTTCTTGATTTTCATGCAAGCACTTTTTTCAGTGCGGCTTCATCTGCAACCAGCGTAAAATCCGGATGCAACTGAAGAATGGATGCCGGTACTTCCGGTGTCACAGGACCGAAAAATGCTTTCTGTACCGCATCGGCTTTATCTTCGCCGGATACAACCATTACCACTTTCTTTGCCTGAATGATATCACAGATTCCCATCGTAAATGCCTGACGCGGTACATCATCTGCACTGGCAAAGAACCGTTTGTTTGCTTCAATGGTAGATTCTGCCAGATCTACGCAATGTGTGCCTTTTGTAAACACCTGATCCGGTTCATTGAAACCAATATGTCCATTACGGCCGAGTCCGAGAAGCTGCAGATCAATGCCGCCCAGAGATGCAATCTGGTTATCATAACGCTCACACTCAGCAGCCACATCTGTATTTTTTCCATTCGGGATAAACGTATGATCCTCACGGATATTGATTGCATCAAAAAAGTTATGACGCATGAAATATACATAACTCTGATCACTTGTAATATCCAGTCCTACATACTCATCCAGGTTCACGGAATAGCATTCTGAGAAATCAACATCCCCTTTGTTATACCAGTCAATCAGCTGACGGTAAGTGCCAATCGGGCTGCTTCCAGTTGCCAGACCAAGTACACAGTCCGGTTTCATGATTACCTGCGCGGAAATAATATTTGCCGCTTTTCTGCTCATCTGATCATAATCTTTTGCTTTAATAATTTTCATTGTAAAAACCTCCTCATTTTATGCATTATTCATAGAAAATCCATTTCTTTATGCTACTGCCAGATCTGTCCACCGATAATAACTTTTTCCAGTTCCAGGTGTTCATCCAGAATCAGTAGATCTGCCCGTGCACCTGTCCGGATACATCCAATCTCCCGCTCCATTCCAATGGCCTTTGCCGGAGTAGAGGTAGCTGCCATTACAGCCTGTTCCAATGGCACACCAAAAGATACCGCATTTCGAAGCCCATCCATCAGATGAATGGAAGAACCCGCAAGCGTTCCGTCTGCCAGTGTTGCTTTTCCCTCTTTCATCCATACCGGCTGACCGCCAAGCTCATATTCTCCCTCAGGCATTCCCGCACAACGCATGGAATCCGAAATCAAATTCAATCTGTCGCCAAACAAGGCAGCTGTCATCCGAACAACTGACGGATGGATATGAAAACCATCACAGATCAGTTCGACGGTAGCACCTGCATCAAATGCAGCACCAATGATCCCCGGCTTCCGGTGATGAATTCCATTCATGCCGTTAAACATATGCGTAACATGGGTAGCACCTGCCTCGAAAGCCGCCTGTGCCATATCGTAGTCTGCCACAGAGTGCCCCAGGGAAACCGTACAAAGTCTGCTGGCCTGTCGGATAAATGCCAGATCCCGATCTTCTTCCGGAGCCACTGTGATCATGCATACCTGTCCACCGCAGGCTTCGTTTAATTTTTCCAGTTCTTCCATATTCGGTTTCTGCAAATACTGTGCATTCTGTGCCCCGCGTTTTTCATAACTTAAAAACGGTCCCTCCAGATGAACTCCCACACAATGCGCTCCATCACTTTCAAAATCACGGATGGCATGCATTGCATGCAGCAGTGATTTCTCCGACAGCGTCATAGTAGTCGGACACCAGGATGTTACACCTCTCTGTGCATAATATCGTGACATCCGGCGCAGACCATCTGCATCTCCATCACTGGCATCTGCATTTACCGCTCCATGTGTATGAATATCCACAAGTCCCGGAATGATATATTTTCCGGTCGCATCTATCATTTCTCCATCTGACAGCTCCTGTACTGTCACATGGGTATCACCACCGGTTATGGCAGTAATCCGATCCCCACATAAAATATCTGATTTTTCAAATCTTCCTTCGGGCAGAAAGACCTGTCCGTTTGTTATATACATCTCTTCCATCTCCTTCGCTATGCATATCTTGCATCTTTTTTCAAAGAATTGCAAGCCTTTTTTTCTGCATTTTTTACGCTTCTGTTTTGACCCTGTTTCCCCCCTGTTTTCTTCCGTTTTATCGGTTGCACTCCCCAAAAAATAAACGTATAATAGATAAGGTTAACAGAGAACACGCAAAAGAAGTCTGACATTTCTGCTATTTTTTATTCCATAGCATATGTCCGTCTTCCAAGGAATATATTTCATAAACACAGGAGGATATGAAAATGAAAAAACCAATATTAGTCGTTATGGCAGCTGGAATGGGCAGTCGTTACGGAGGATTAAAACAGATGGATCCGGTTGGCAGTCATGGAGAAGTAATTATGGATTATTCCCTGTATGATGCCCGCCGTGCCGGATTTGAAAAAGTTATTTTCATCATCAAACATTCCATTGAAGATGCATTTAAAGAAGCCATCGGTGATCACGTTTCCAAATATATGGAAGTTGCTTATGCATATCAGGATCTGGATGATCTGCCGGAAGGCTATTCCGTACCGGAAGGCCGTGAGAAACCATGGGGAACCTGCCATGCAATTCTTGCAGCAAGAGATCTCATTGATGCACCATTTGCTGTGATCAACGCAGATGATTATTATGGAACTACCTGCTTTAAGATCATTTATGATTACCTGTCCACACACAGTGACGATGACAAATATCGGTACTGCATGGTTGGCTATCAGTTAAAAAACACTGTTACAGAAAATGGTTCTGTTGCCCGCGGCGTGTGCACGACAGACGCTGATTCCAATCTGATCAGTGTTGTTGAGCATACACAGATTGAACAGCACGAAGGCGGCATCCGCTTTACTGAAGATAAAGGTGAAACCTGGCATGAGATTGATGGAAATACTATTGTGTCCATGAATCTCTGGGGATTCAGTGAAAGCTTTATCAAAGAAGCAAAAGACCGCTTCGCAGCATTCCTGGATGATGCAATGGTGAATAATCCGCTGAAAGGGGAATACTTCCTTCCATCCGTTGTCAGCCAGCTTCTGGATGAAGGAAAAGCATCTGTAAAAGTATTACAGAGTCCGGACAAATGGTACGGCGTTACTTACCGCGAAGACAAACCGGGAATCGTAAAAGCACTTGCAGACAAAGCTGCCGACGGATTATATCCGACACCATTGTGGCAGTAATCGTTACACAGATAAAGGAGAAGATATTATGATACAGATTAAACCTGAGATTTTTCAGGAAGTTCTTTCTGCCTATGACCTGGGTGAAGGCACTATAACTTACAAGGCCTATGGGGAAGGTCACATCAACAATACAAGCCTGGTAACCGTTACCGGCAAAGAGACACACAGATTTATCCTGCAGCGCATTAATACAGATATTTTTACCAATCCGAAATCCCTGATGGAAAATATCTGCGGCGTTACTTCTTACCTGAAAGACATCATCGCAGAACGCGGTGGAGATACAGAACGTGAAACCATGACAGTTGTATACACCCGTGACGGTCAGCCATACTATACTGATTCCACACAGGGTGCATGGCGTATTTATAAGTTCGTAGAACATACCATCTGTCTGCAGCAGTGCAGAAATACTGAGGATTTCTACACTTCCGCCAAAGCATTCGGACAGTTCCAGAAAAACCTCTCCGGATACGATGCTTCCACACTGCATGAAACGATTCCGGATTTCCATAATACCCCGGATCGTCTGCGCAAATTCAAAGAAGCCCTGGCAGCCGACACAATGCACCGTGCCGCTGACATTCCGGAAGAGATTGATTTTGTACTGAACCATGAGGCAGACTGTTCACACATGACTGATCTGCTGGCAGCCGGAAAACTGCCTCTCCGTGTTACACACAACGATACAAAATTAAACAACATTCTTCTGGATGATAAAACAAACGACGCACTCTGCATCATTGATCTGGATACCGTCATGCCGGGTCTGGCAGCCAACGATTATGGTGATTCTATCCGTTTCGGTGCAAATCACAGTGCCGAGGATGAACCGGATCTGACAAAAGTAAACTTCTCTCTGGAACTTTTTGAGGCTTACACAAAAGGATTCCTTGAGATTGCAGGAGATGCCCTGACACCATTGGAGATTGAGACTCTCCCTTGGGGAGCTAAACTGATGACACTGGAATGCGGCATGCGTTTCCTGACCGATTATCTGGAAGGTGACCATTACTTCGCTGTACATCGTCCGGGACAGAACCTGGATCGTACCCGCACACAGTTCAAGCTTGTCCGTGACATGGAAGCACATTGGGATGAGATGAATGCTATCGTACGCAAATATGCAGCTGTAGCTAAATAGATTTTTTCTTATGTGGTAAAAATTTAAGATTTTAAAAAGGAGATTGTGTCATTTCATCTCACGAGCTAATAATCGCTCTATGAGAAAAATGACACAATCTCCTTTATTTATGCATAAAGAAGCTTTTAATTATTGCAGCTCACAATTCCTTTTTTGCCATCCAGTGTCACAAAAGCACCGGATTTCAGAATCTGTGTTGCATTTTCTGCCCCGATCAGTACCGGAATATCAAGGCTCAGTCCTGCAATCGCACCGTGACAATTTATACTGTTTTTCTCAAGGATCAATCCGGAGGACAGACGAATCTGCTCCATCATTTCATTACAGGTGTCTTTTGCAACGATAATATCTCCAACCTTGAATTTCTCTTTCAGTTCCTCTGCTGAGTTTACCACACACATATTGCCGGAATCAACTTTATCATTCAGACCTTTTCCCTGCATCAGAATATGTCCTGCCACATGCACTTTGATCATATTGGTAGTACCGGAGATACCCAGTGGTACACCGGCAGTCAGAACAACGATCTCACCCTGTTTGATCAGTCCCATCTCCTCTGCTTTATCAACTGCATGATCAAATAACTCGTCAGAGTTGTGTTTTAATTCTACCAGCAGCGGTGTAACGCCCCAGGAAAGACTCATTTTTCTGCATACGTCTTTGTTTACAGAGCATCCGATGATCGGGCAGGCCGGACGGTATTTTGATACCATACGTGCAGTACGACCGGAATTGGATACTGTGATGATTGCAGATGCATTCAGATCCATGGCTGTGGTGCAGGTTGCATGTGCAATAGCATTGGTAATATCCGGGTTTGTCAAAATGCTGCGTTTCTTCAATCGAGACATATAGTTGATATCCTGTTCGGTACGGGATGCAATCTTCACCATAGTCTGCAGTGCTTCCACCGGATAATCACCGGCAGCAGTTTCACCGGAAAGCATGATGGCACTGGTTCCGTCATAGACAGCATTTGCTACATCCGTTGCCTCCGCACGGGTCGGACGCGGGTGTTTCATCATGGAATCCAGCATCTGTGTCGCTGTGATAACCTGTTTTCCTGCTTTGTATACTTTTTCGATCAAGATTTTCTGGATAACCGGTACATCCTCCATCGGAATCTCAACTCCCATGTCACCACGTGCTACCATGATGCCATCAGATACCCGGATAATATCATCGATGTTATCCACACCCTGTTTATTCTCAATTTTAGCAATAATATTGACACTCTTGCAGTCATGTTCTTCCAGAATCTTACGGATCTGCAAAATGTCATCGGCAGTTCTGGTGAAGGATGCTGCAATAAAATCAAATCCATTCTCGATACCAAACACAATGTCGCTGTAATCTGTCTCACTGATAAACGGCATAGAGAGTTCCACGTTCGGCACATTGACCCCTTTTTTGTTAGAGATCATACCACCGTTGATTACCTCACAGACAATATCTGTTCCATCCAGGCGAACAACTTTCATTTCGATCAGACCGTCATCGATCAGAATACGATCACCAGCTTTGACATCATTGTGAAGATCCTCATATGTGATGGCAACACGACTGGCATCACCGACAAAATCACCAAGTGCCAGTGTAAATAACTGTCCTTCTTTCAGTTCTGCCTTACCACCTTTCAACTCTTTCAGACGAATCTCCGGACCTTTTGTATCTAACAGTGCTGCTACCGGAAGATCAAGTTCCTCCCGCAATGCTACCAATTTATCCAATCGTGCTTTCTGTTCTTCATGGGAACCATGTGAAAAATTAAAACGCGCAACATTCATTCCTTCCTGCATCAGCTGACGGAGTACATCACCTTTATCTGTGGAGGGTCCCAGTGTGCATACAATTTTTGTTTTTCTGATTTCTCTCATATTTCTATATTCCTTTCCTATGAAAAAGTGCAAAGAGGATAATACACGATCTGCATTATCCCCTTTTTATTTTATTTCTTTATAATTGTACCTGTCTGCCCAGCCATAGCTGCTTCAATACTTCCAAGCTTTGTGATCAGAACACTACGTGTTGCATAATCACCAATATAGGAAATGGCTGTTTCAATCTTCGGAAGCATGGTCCCCTCTCCAAACTCTCCCTCAGCGATATATCTCCGTGCTTCCGCACAGGTCATCTCACGAATCGATTCCTGTTTATCTGTTCCGTAATTCTTATAAACGCTCTCCTCACCGGTCAGAATGATCAGCATATCCGCCTCGACACCATCTGCCAGCAATCCTGCAATGAGATCTTTCTCAATGACTGCACTTGCGCCTTTTAAAACAGTGCCCTGCTCCAGTACCGGAATTCCTCCGCCACCAGCTGCAATGACAACCTGATCCGCATCCATCAGTGTATTTACAGCATCCAGTTCCACAATCTGATGTGGCATCGGTGCCGCAACGATTCGACGATAGCCCTCCTCGGTTCTAACAACATGGTTTCCTTTTTTCTCTTCTTCTTCCGCTTCTTCCTCAGTCATAACACGACCAATAATCTTGCTCGGTTTGTAAAAAGCCTCGTCATAAGGATCTACGATAACCTGTGTCAAAAGTGTGGATACGGTACGGTATACACCGCGGTTCATCAATTCGGTACGAATCGCATTCTGCAGATCGTATCCGATGTAGCCCTGACTCATTGCTGAACATACAGACATTGGTGTCGCTGTATAATCTGTATACAGTCTGTGAAACTCAGACATCGCTGTGTGGATCATTCCAATCTGCGGTCCGTTGCTGTGTGTGATAACCACCTGACAATCATCCTGTATTAAATCAGCAATTGCTTTTGCTGCGCGGCAGGTTGCTTCCTTCTGCTCCGGAAGCGTTGTTCCCAGTGCGTCATGTCCAAGTGCAATTGCAATTCTTTTCTTCTTCATCTCAACTGCCTCCAATACTCGTAAAAGTCTGTTTCATACATTTTAGCACAAGATAGGGACAGCGTAAAGCAGTTTTCATACAGAAGAAAGATTCCATTCAAATTGATGACTCTGCATGATGTACCGTTTGTTCATTTATGATGATACCGTATATACGGTACAGGCATACGTGTTTCCTTAGTTTCCATAGCCAAAAAACTGTTCCAGACTATTGCTGCCTCCGTTGTTTCCATATCCTGGGATAGAATACTGTCCGTTGGAACCGGACTGACCACCGTTGTTCTGATTTGTTGTATTAGTCTGCTCCTGAGATGCATTATCCAGTGTAACTTTTAATGTCTGCTCCTGATAACCTTTTCCGTCACTGTTTCTCTGGATTGTAACCTCTACAGTCTCACCGGCTTTGTAATACTGAAGTTCCTCTTTTAACTGAGAACTCGTGGTAATGGTTGTATTACCAAGCTTTGTGATAATGTCGCCTCTCTGGATACCGGCATTTGCTGCTGCACCGCCATCTGTGGTTCCGCTGACATAAACGCCTTCCGGAACATTATATTTTTCTGCCTCTTCTGATGAAACATCCTGTCCTGTAATATTTAGAAATCCATAATTACTGGTCAGTTTGTCTCTGGTCTCCTGATTCATCAGATTTTCAATGATACTCTGTGCTTTGGACATCGGGATTGCAAATCCCATACCTTCCACTTCATCGCTGGCATATTTTGCACTGTTGATGCCGATAACTTCACCTTTCATATTGAACAGCGCACCGCCGCTGTTACCAGGGTTAATAGCTGCATCTGTCTGTAACAGAGTTGCTGTTGTATCATCGATAGTAACTTCACGGTCAACTGCACTGATGATACCGGTTGTAACAGACTGGCCAAAACCAAGTGCATTTCCGATGGCAACAACCTGATCACCGACTTCCATCTGCGTGGAATCGCCCAGAGTTGCGATGGAGATACTGTTTAACACATCCTCGCTGATATCGGAAAGCTGGATGGCAATAACAGCCAGATCGTTATTGGGATCCGTACCTTTGATCTTTGCATCAAAAACGGCGTCTTTATTATCATTGAAGCATACCGTTAAGGATTCTGCACCGGATACTACATGGTTGTTGGTTGCAATCAGAAGCTCTGTATCATTCTTTCCGATGATAACACCGGAACCACTGCCGGTACTCTGCTGCTGCATAGTTCCGAACATGGTCTGTACTTCCTGCACACTCTGATTTGTAATCGCTACGACCGAGGATTTACACTGCGATGCAATTTCTGCTACGCTATAGGTTCCATCAGTGGAACCAGATGCATCGGTTTTCTTGTTGCCGGAGTTTGTGCTCAGTTTTGCAGCATTAGTCTCCAGATTTGCAGCTGCAACTGATTTTGCTGAATTCTTTCCGATTGCGAAAGATCCAAGGATCATACCACCGGAAATTGCACCAAATAAGATTGCACAGCACACTACTTTTGCATATACATTCATGCTGTGTCTGTGTTTTCTTCTCTGCTGCGGTGTCTCCTGATGATTGCTGTTCCGGTCACCGCCAACGTGATCCTGTTTCTGATGATTCTTGATATAGGAATAACGGTACTGGGAAGCGCCCTCGGTTCCTTTGATATGATCCTCATCAGTCTGAGCTTCACAATTCTGCGCCTGATCTGTCTCGGAAGTCTGAACGGTATCTGCCTGTGCAGCATCTGCTGTTTCTTCCACATCCTGTGGCGGTGTCACAAAATCGGATTCCTCAAACATTTCCTCAGTAGCTTTGTTCGTAGCAGAATCCTCTGCATCATTTTTTACAGTTTCTACATTTTCTATATTGCTTTCATTTTTTACTTCTGATTCATTATTTTCTGTGTTCATTTTGTTTTCTTCATTCTCAAGCATTTTTCTCTGCCTCCTCATCTTTGATGAGTATATCATACGAGACGATTGTAGTAAAACTTTGTTGAGATTGTGAAAGAATTGTGAATTATGAATCGTTTTCTATCATTTCCAAAGTTAAATGCAGTAATCACTCCAGCTGCTGTCATTCACCCGAATACAGCTGTTGCGGATCAGAAGCTGACCTTCCAGTTCCATTTTTACTGCTGTACGGTGTCCGCCCCGCAGATGATCCAGCGCCGTCTGCGCGATCTGTCTGCCGACGCAGACAACTTCATCCGTAATACCGCTCTTTACCCGAAGTAACGTATCATTTTAATTTATCATCCCGAAAAACGTTCCACTTCCACAATTCGATTTCCCCGTTTTTTCTTCCAGATCATCAGATATACGTTATATTCCACAGAATCCTGCGCTGTTGTAAATGGTTCTTCCCGCACCAGTGTGACCTGCTTTCCCTGAGCTTCCAGCTCCATTTTACGCTGTACTGCCTGCATCAGAATTTTCTCATATAACTGCTGTGATATTCCTCCGACTGCCGATACAGTTCTCTGCTCTGATGCTTTTGTATCACATACTTCTCTTTTTCCAATTTCTTCCTTCTTGAATCCGGCGTCTTCTGATTTAAGCTTTTCTGTTTTATAGCTGCGCACCGGGTAACCTTCGCTTGCCCGCATCAGTTTTTCTATCAGCAAATCTATCACAGCTCCATGTCTTGTGCGATGCATCATCCATGCCAACAATCTGCTCATCCCCTTTCCTTGATGCTTTCGATAGAATGTTAACCACCAAAGCAGACTGTGATCATCAGCTTCTGCTGCCAGTTCCTCCATGATGGAAATTGCCTGCTCTGTCGGTTCCCAGACCCCATCCATCGGCACAATATATTTTTGTGAAACAGCCGGATAGCAAGCATAGTTCAAAGGTGGAAAATGCACCAGTTCCGCCAGTTTTTGCTCTTCTTCGCCGGCAGCATCCGCCCCCAGATACTCGCATTTTGTATGCAGAATCGCAATGCGGTATTCTAACTGTCGTAAATATTCGTATCCCTTCACCCAGAAATGCCCCAGATCTCCGTATCGGTACAAATGTGTCTCAACTTTCAAATCCTCAAAAAATAATGTCACGACACTGTCACCCTGATGAACTACCAGTACATAGATACAGCCATCCTCCGTATCTTCCTTGCTCAATTCTGCTTCCAGTTCCCCCTCATAATCCGGCTGATACTGACCGGTCATTTTCGCATTGATAAAGACCAGAAAACTTTCTACTGCGTCATTCATCAGATAGACAAGATGGAGTTCTGACTGTTTTTCATTTTCCGGAAAAATCAATTCAAACTGATCCTGCCAGAGCAGTTCCTCCAGCATTTCAAAAGGATTCAATTCTGTCCTCAAATCATTCTTTTCCAACGTATATGTCCTCGTCTTCTTGTATTTCTTCTGATTTTATACTACCTCTTCCTAAAATGTAAACAGGGATACCTGTTTTTTGACAGATATCCCTTATACAACCCTTTATTTTCTATTCACCCAGCACCTTTCCTTGTTGGAACAGAACGCATACACTGCTATTTTCTACGTTGCAATCTAACTATCATCATTCTGCTTTTGGTCTACGGATTCCGAAAAACACAACAGCCCCTGCCAGAATCAACACCAACAGCATGATTAGTGCGCTCATATAAGACTGTGTGCTTTCATACAGTTTTCCGGCCACAGATGCAATGATCAGGTTTGTATTAATCAGGGAAAAATAAGTGTTTTTACATTGCTTATTATTTCGTGTATAATAAAGAACAGACAAAGAAGGAGGGAACATGTACATAGGATTAAAACAAATTTAAAACCAACTGACGAATTGCCCAACCCTGCTGACATCATCCGATGGCATACATGCACTGACCGGTTGGAGTAATTTGGGTGAATCCAGCCGGACCTTCTGCCATCCGAAAATACAGTTTCTGCTGGACTATGACAAAAAACATCATTCTGAATTTGCCTATACGCTGTACATGTATCTGACTCACGAACGAAACCTGGCTGCTACCTCAGAGGCCATGGATATGCACCGTACCTCTCTGGTCTATCGTTTCAAAAAAATCAATACCCTGATCGGGGAAGATTTTGACGACTACCGGGAGCGGATGTGCCTGATTCTTTCGTATGAAATGAACCGTCCCACTGCATAAATACTGGGTTGCAACCGGAAGTTGCGCAATCGCTCACGCTGATTGGTAGACATTTTCCGATGATTCTTTATACTGAAATCAGACAAATTCAAGAATGCTTCGGCATTCTTGCTGCGAGGTGCGCATCATGCAATTGCATGACATACTTCTACTGCGCACCTCTGCAATCCTGCCGGAGGCTATATCAGCTGGGGAATTGACTCCCAGCTGATATAAAATTACAGTGATTTTCTAAGTTCTCTGCGTCGTTTTGCCTCTTCCCATTCTGCGGCTTCATCTTCTGTTGTAGGTTCAAGCCTTGGCACTGGAATCGGATGGTCGTTTTGATTCAGTGCTACCACTGTCAGATAAGCATGATTAATCAATGTTCTTGTGCCATCCATGGATTCTACATAGCTATCCACCTTAATGTCCATGGAAGTCCGTCCCACATAGACAAGCTGGCCAATGATCACAACACTGTCACCTGGATAAGCTCCTTTTAAAAAACTTAAATTATCCACACTTGCAGTCGTCACATTTGTGTGGGTATGACGTTTTGCCACAAGTGCAGCCACCTCATCAATCCACTGCATGAGCATGCCTCCAAACAGACGTCCTGCTGCATTCAGATGGTTTGGTCTTACAATATGAACGGTCTCTACTCTGGAATCCGATACTTTTCTGCTTTCTACTTTCATATTAATATTCTACTTCCTGTAAATACAGTCCCTTCGGATCACAAGGATTTCCAACTGTCTTTTCTCCGTTAAAAATTGCCTCAATATCTTCTTTCTTTCGAAGTCCAAACCCAATATCCAGAAGTGTTCCGATCATAAGTCTTGCCATGTTGTGCAGAAAATCGTCTGCCTGAATGAGGATCTGCATTTCCTCATTATCTCCATAAATGTCAATGTCGTAGACCTCACGTGTCGTGTTCTTGCTCTTCTTTGCAGTAGAGAAATTACGGAAATCATGTTCTCCGATAAACAAAAGAGCAGCCTGTTGCATTGCCTTTTTATCCGGTGTCTTAAAGCAATGGTAAGTATGCTTACGCTCAAAAACACTTGGAACATCCATAATCGTCATACGGTAAACATAAGTTTTTGATACTGCATTCAACTGGGCATGGAAACGATCCGGAACCTCTTCAACTTCTGTAATTGCAATATCCATTGGCAGATACCGATTCAGATAATGCTGAATATCTTTTGTACTCAGATTAGAAGAAGTCTTAAAATTCGCCACTTGTGCGTAAGCATGTACACCGACTTCTGTACGGCAGCCACAATTCAGCTCAATATTCTTTTCACCAGTCATTTTCCCTAATACATCAATAATCTTGGCAGATATTGTGTTGTTAGATTCATCTTTTCCAAGTCTTGTCCAGCCTTGATAACGGCTGCCATCATATTCAATTGTAATTTTTATATTTCTCATAATCTTATACTCCCTGTATTTAAACTGTAATGATATTTTATCCCTATCATCATACGATTTTAGTATAACAAATTCCATCATATAATAAAAGTGCCTGTTGAGGTTTCTTTTCAAGAATGCCTCCATCAACTGGGGTGATTGACTCCCACCACTGATACCAGCTTGTTTCTTACCACCTATAAAGGTGGGAGTCATCTCCCAGCTGATATAATAGAAAATGCAATTCTCACTATTATACAAAAAAACTGCAACTCAATCTTACAAGTTACAGTCTTTTCATCTCTACATATTAAATTTACTTTTTAGTCTTCGTCGTCATTCTGGACTGTGTATGTCTGACGTTTTCTTGCCATCTCATCACTTTCCAGATATTCGTCATATGTTGTTATCTTGTCAATCATCTTTCCGCCCGGAACAATTTCCATGATACGGTTTGCAGTTGTCTGAACAATCTGGTGGTCTCTTGATGAGAAGAGAATGACACCTGGGAATTTTGTCATTCCATTGTTCAGTGCTGTGATACTTTCCATATCCAGGTGGTTCGTAGGCTCATCAAAAATCAGTACATTTGCACCGGAAATCATCATCTTGGATAACAGGCAGCGCACTTTCTCTCCTCCGGACAGAACTTTCACTTTCTTTACTCCGTCATCTCCGGCAAAAAGCATACGTCCGAGGAATCCACGTACATAAGTCGCATCTTTCTCTTCAGAGTACTGTGTCAGCCAGTCTACAATTGAATAATCATTATCAAACTCACTTCCACTGTCTAATGGGAAATATGCCCGAGAAGTTGTGATGCCCCATTTGTATGTTCCCTCATCTGGCTCCATCTCTCCCATAAGGATCTGGAACAGTGTTGTCTTGGCAAGCTCGTTGCTTCCGACAAATGCGACTTTATCATCATGTCCCAATGTAAAAGAAATGTTGTCTAATACTTTTTCTCCGTCAATGGTCTTGCTCAGTCCTTCTACTGTTAATACTTCATTTCCAATCTCACGGTTCGGACGGAAATCAATGTATGGATATTTACGGCTGGATGGCTGGATATCATCAAGCTGGATTTTCTCCAATGCACGCTTTCTTGAAGTAGCCTGCTTGGATTTTGAAGCATTTGCACTAAACCTTGAAATAAATTCCTGCAGCTCTTTGATCTTCTCTTCCTTCTTCTTGTTCGCCTCTTTCATCTGGCGGATGAGAAGCTGGCTGGACTCATACCAGAAGTCATAGTTTCCGGCATAGAGCTTAATCTTACCATAGTCAATATCTGCAATCTGTGTACAGACTTTATTCAGGAAATAACGGTCATGTGATACAACGATGACTGTGTTTTCAAAGTTGATCAAAAATTCCTCAAGCCATGCGATCGCATCCAGATCCAAATGGTTCGTAGGCTCGTCAAGAAGCAGGATATCCGGATTACCAAATAATGCCTGTGCAAGCAGAACCTTTACTTTCTCAGGACCATTTAAGTTCTTCATCATCTCATAGTGAAGTTCTGTTCCGATTCCAAGACCATTTAACAATGTTGCTGCATCAGACTCTGCTTCCCAGCCATTCATGGTCGCGAACTCCGCTTCCAGCTCACTTGCCTTGATACCGTCCTCGTCTGTAAAATCTTCCTTTGCATAGATTGCTTCTTTTTCTTTCATAATCTCGTACAGTCTCGCATTTCCAAGCATAACTGTATCAAGAACCGGATACTCGTCATATTTGAAGTGATCCTGCTGTAAGAATGAAAGTCTCTGTCCCGGAGTGATGATGACTTCTCCGTTGGTCGGCTCAAGCTGTCCGGAAAGAATCTTTAAAAATGTAGACTTTCCTGCACCATTGGCACCGATCAGACCATAACAGTTCCCTTCTGTAAATTTAATATTAACGTCTTCAAATAATGCTTTTTTCCCAACTCGTAATGTAATATTACTTGTACTGATCATTATATTTGCTCCTTTTTATCTATCAATCACGTTTTAGCTCATACGAAGAATATCTTACCAAAGATACGTCAAAATAGCAAGCCGGGAAACCACTGTTTTTCGGCACTTTACGCACTTTTTCTATTTCCGTCGCATCTTTTTACTGCCTTTTTATCTACTTCCTGCATTTTTAACTGATTTTTTGTAAAAAGGCATTTTCATGATTCTATTTTTCGTTATATAATATCACTTAGAAAATGTTTTCAAAGTCAGGAATCCCTGCCTTTGAATCATGTTTCACCGAAAACTATTATCGAATTATTACAAAACAAGAGGTGTTGATTATGATAAATGCAACAATCGTACTGGAAGGCGGTGCCACCAGAGGTGTATTCACTTCGGGAGTTTTAGATTATCTTATGGAACAGGATACTTATCTCTCCCACGTTATTGGTGTTTCTGCAGGAGCATGTAATGCCGTGGATTACGTGTCAAAACAGATTGGGCGTACACGAAACTGTATGATCGTGGAAGATAAAGAATACAACTATCACAATAATCTTCGTGATTTCATGCGTGAAAAGAGTCTTCTGGATATGGATATGGTTTTTGACAAGTACCCACGCGAAATCTTTCCATTTGATTTCGAAACATTTCAGAAATCCTGTGAACAAGGCGTGGTCTGCGAGCAGGTTACAACGAACTGCATTACCGGAAAAGCAGAATATATGATTGAAACACAAGATTTTGACAGACTGTTGCGCATCTGCCGGGCATCAAGCAGCATGCCTCTTCTGTGTCCTATGGTTAATATTGACGATGTACCTTATCTGGACGGCGGACTTGCAGATTCCATTCCAATCCGACATGCATTGCATCAGAACAATGAGAAGATTGTTGTGATTCTGACTCGCAATCCGGGATATCGCAAAAAGTCAATGACAAAAGGCATGGCAAAGTTATATCGCCGCGCTTATGGCAAATATCCGGAGGCTGTCAAGACTATGATCCGCCGGAATTATATGTATAACAAAGAACTGGAGCTCATCGAAAAATTAGAACATGAAGGACGGATTTTCGTACTGCGTCCACTCGTCCCAACCGTATCAAGACTGGAGCAGGACTGTGACGTTCTAAGAGAATTTTACGAACATGGATATCACCTTATGAAGCGGAACTATGAGAATCTGATGAGGTATTTAGAAATATAGTGTTATTTGTAAATAATAAACCTGGACTATGGCATTCTTGAATTCTAAATATCTGTGTGCTACTAACTTTTTAAGTGAATTAAACAAATATATACCAAAATTCTTCTAATCGTCAGAGTAGTGATGAGAATTAAAAATCCCAAACTATAATGGATTGAACGGTAGAAGGATTTTCCGAGCATCAGTGAGTAGAGTTTTCGTGAATATGTACTGTCTGAGCCTGTTTTTAGGCGAGTTTACATATTCACGAAAAAATAAACGACGCAACTGATGCCGGAAAATCCTTCGTGTTCAAGACGCTATAGTTTGGGGTTCTATTTATATTTTCACACTATTCTACCGCGCCCAATCCGGTACCTCATCTTCGTAATATACCTGATTTTCGGACAGTATCTGCATTTCTCCGTCTTTGATCTCTACTTCTGTGACTGCGCAGTTTTTATGAATGCTGCCAGCCCAAAGTTCGGATAATGGTGCTTTTTTTATATTATTGAGTAATGTTGCCAGCGCAACTCCGTGTGTGACCAAAAGAATATTTTTATCTTCGTATTCTTCCTGTCCTACAAGCCATTTAAGGAAATCATCTGTACGTTCTTTTACTTCTGCAAAGGATTCTCCACCCGGTGCTCCTGCAAAATGTTCCGGATCATCGTAGAATTTCAGGAATTCGTCCGGAACTTCCATCTGGTTTCTTGCTACACTTTTTCCTTCCCATTCACCAAAGGCAATTTCTTTCAGTCTTTTATCCATAATAATTGGAACTTTATTGCTTCCTTCATCTAAAATCAGATTAGCCGTCTCCAGTGCTCTTTTTAAATCACTTGAAAAACAAAGATCGAATCTGACATTGCGAAGACCAACCCCTGTCTCTTTTGCGAGATGTCTTCCAAAATCATTTAACGGAATGTCTTCCTGTCCCTGTAGTCTTTTTTCTTTGTTCCAGTCTGTCTGTCCATGTCTGACTAAATATAACTTCATAATCTGTCACCTGTTCCCTAAAATTCTATTTTGCAAAAACAAATTTTGCATTTCAATCTCGCATTTTTCTAGCATATCTGTCTGCCAAATGTTATACTGGTATTATTGTATTGATGCATATTCTAATGTTCCAATACAATAAATCACAATGAAAAGGAGTATTTTATTATGGAAAAAATCACAAGTTTCACCATAAATCATCTGAAACTGTTACCTGGCGTCTACGTATCTCGCGTAGATTATGTTGCAGGCAATCCGGTTACAACTTTTGACCTTCGTATGACTGCCCCGAACCGCGAACCTGTTATGAACACTGCAGAGATGCACACCATTGAACACCTTGGCGCAACATTCCTCAGAAACGATCCGGAATTCGGTGAAAAAGACATCTACTTCGGACCTATGGGCTGTCGTACTGGTTTCTACCTTGTACTTGCAGGCGAATATAAGTCTCGCGACATCGTTCCACTGATGCAGCGCATGTTTACATTTATCGCTGAATTCGAAGGCGATATTCCTGGTGCTGCTGCCCGTGACTGTGGCAACTATCTGGATCAGAATTTAGGAATGGCCAAATACCTTGCGAAAAAGTATCTGGCCGAAGTCCTGAACGATATTACTAATGAAAGATTGATCTATCCTGAATAATCTTATTCTTCATTTTCAATCTGGATCTGACATGTCTTCATGACTGCCAGTGCATTCTTATGGCCTTCTGGTGTTGATCCGGCACAGCATGCTGCATCAACGATAATCGGTTTATCCGGGAAGAAGGCTTTAAGAATCATTGCATTAGAGATCACACAAATATCTGTACAGACACCAATCAGTGTAATACTCTCCACTCTTTCATTCTTAATGACACGAAGATTACTTCTGTAATCATTCAGCTTAAATCCAAGTTCAATACTTCCAAATGATGATTTATTTAAAATATCTCCTTCACAGAGTACATCAATTTCCGGAGTCAGTTTCCATCCATCTGTACCACGGATACAATGTTTAACCAGAAGATTCTTTCCTTCCTGTGTCTCCAAATATTTTTCATCGTGTGTATCACGGGTATAGAACACCTTTCCATCAAAATTCTTGATCTTCTCTGCCACTTTGGGCACAATCGCCTGAGCTTCTTTTGTTCCAAGCGCACCGTCAATAAAATCATTCTGCATGTCAATTACGACTAATATCTTCATAATCTATAACCCTCCAATACTTTTTTCGACATTTTGCTCTCTGTTTTCTATATTATATAATCTTTGTGAATAATGCAAGTGCAGTTGTAGATAAAAAAAACAAAAAAAGAGAACAAAATATATACATCTTGTCCTCTGATTTATTCTTATTCAAATAAGTATTCTTAATTTAATTAAGCGATTTTGCTTTTAGCAAGCTCTGCAAGTGTTGCAAATCCTTCTGCATCATTAACAGCCATCTCTGCAAGCATCTTTCTGTTGATATCTACACCAGCAACTTTAAGTCCGTGCATCATCTTGCTGTAGGAAAGTCCATTTAATCTGGCTGCTGCGTTGATACGAGCAATCCAGAGCTGACGCATCTGACGTTTGCGCTGTTTTCTTCCTGCATATGAAGATGTAAGAGCTCTCATTACAGACTGTTTTGCAACTCTGTACTGTTTAGAACGTGCTCCTCTGTATCCTTTTGCTAATTTTAAAGTTCTATTGTGTTTCTTTTTAGCGTTAAGTCCGCCTTTAATTCTTGCCATGTCTTATTTTCCTCCTTCAATCTATCTGCTGAAAATCTTATAAATATGGTAAGATTTTCTTCATATTCTTTACGTTTGTCTCGTCTGCGATTGTAGCGTGTCTTAAGTTTCTCTTTCTCTTAGTAGACTTCTTTGTTAAGATATGGCTCTTGTAAGCTTTATTTCTTTTTAATTTTCCTGTACCTGTCTTTTTGAAGCGCTTTGCTGCTGCTCTGCTTGTTTTAATTTTTGGCATGATATAGTTCCTCCTTTAATGAAATTACATGTAATTATTTTTAACGTTTTTCAGTTAAAACCATGCTCATACTTCTACCTTCCAGTTTGGCCGGCTTCTCTACTACTGCAACCTCTGCCAGCATCTCGGCAAAATCGTCAAGAATATGCTTGCTCTGCTGCATATGTGCCATCTCACGACCACGGAAACGTAATGTAACTTTTACTTTGTTTCCTTTTGCGATAAATTTCTTTGCATTGTTTACCTTCGTGTTCAGGTCGTTGGTATCAATGTTAGGTGAAATTCTTACTTCTTTCACCTCAACGGTTTTCTGCTTCTTCTTAGCCTCTTTTTCTTTTCTTGCAAGCTCATATCTGTATTTACCATAGTCGATAATCTTGCATACAGGTGGCTGAGCCTTTGGAGCAATCTTGACCAGATCTAATTCAGCTTCCTGAGCCAGTTTCATGGCTTCCTTAACCGGCATTACACCTAACTGATCTCCGTTCTCTGCAATTACTCTTACCTCTTTGTCTCTGATCTGTCCGTTAATCATTAAATCGCTAATTGTCGTGCACCCCCATCATAAAAATAAAATAAGTGAATAGTTCGAGACTATCCACTTATATATCTGCATCATAATCCTATTATGGTTATCAGCTCAATATCTGACCAATAGTCACCCGATTGTGCTATGGTGAGAGTGGATACTCTACTTTGTTTTTGTTTCACACAAGTGATAGATTAACACATCAATCCTGTAGTGTCAACAACTTTTTTGACTTTTCCTGAAATATTTTTGACTTTTTGACATTTCAACACTTTCCTATGCTGACCTTACAGCTTTACTTCTCTTTTATCTCCCATACAGAATACTGCTACAACACCCGGACCGGTATGTCCTCCGATAACAGTTCCGATATTGTTAATATAAATGTTCTGGATTCCCATTTTTTCCTGAACTCTTTTTGCAACATACTCTGCATCTTCCGGGCAATCACCATGTGTGATCATTATGATCTCATTTTCATATCCCTCTGCCTGCTTTGCGGCCATGTCTACGATCTTGTTCAGAGACTTCTTTCTGCCACGCTCTTTGCCAACTACTTTCAGACATCCATTATCATCCATAATAATGATTGGTTTAATCTGTACCATTGTTCCAAGCACAGCACTTGTCTTGGACACACGTCCGCCTCTATGCAGATGATTCAGATCATCCACTGTTACATCATGGCAAATATGAAGCTTATTCTCTTCTGCCCACTTTGCAGCCTCCTCAATCGTTGCCCCGTTTTCCTTTTGTTTTAATACATAATATAGAAGTAACGCCTCTCCCAGACATGCACACAGTGTATCAATTACAATAATCTTACGTTCTGGATACTCCTCTTGAAGTTCCTCTGCCGCAATTTTCATACTGTTGCATGTTCCACTTAATCCAGATGAAAATGAAAGATGCAAAATATCTTTTCCTTCTTTCAGATATGGCTCCAACGCCTCACGTGCTTCGTCCGGATTGATCTGGGAAGTAGTAGACATTTTCCCTTCTCTTAATTTGTCAAAGAATTCTTTTGAAGACAGACCTTCCATATCCGAATATGTCTGTCCATCAATTGTATATTTCAACGGAATATACGGCACACCTCTCTCGGCCAGCCATTCTCTCGTTGTATCTACGGTACTGTTTACAGTAATGATATAGTCGCTCATCGCAAGTCCTCCTTATATAACCGCTTTTTGGCAGTGTATAAATGCTATACTCACCTACGCAATATCATACCATGTTTATAGGAAGGTTGCAAAATTTTTCTTATATTTGCTATTAACTATTTGCTATTAACTTCAAGAATGCCTCGGCATTCTTGCTGCGAGGTGCGCGTCATGCAATTGCATGGCATACTTCTACTGTGCACCTCTGCAAGCCTGCTGGAGGCTATTTCACACAATTCTAATGTTTTAATTCAATCTGATATTCAAATAACTCCGTCCGGACAGCGTTTTGTTAAAGCAGATGCTGCAGATCACAATCACCGTTCCTGCCAGAAATCCAATCCAGTTAAATACCGCAGTCAGTACCAGTAATTCCAGTCTCATAAATTTTAACGCATATCCAAGCTCAAAATTAGGCTGCGTATAGTTCGCAACTGCCACAAATGCCATGTACAGCATGACTTCTGCGTTAAACCATCCGGACTTCACGGAGAACTCTCCCATAACAAGACCGGCAATCACACTCAAAGGCGTACTAAGCATGCTCGGGGTGTTCAGCGCTGCAAGCCTCAGACCATCAATAGCTACTTCCAGCATCAAAAGCTGAAAAATAAGCGGAATGTTAACGGTATCTTTTACCGCCACAAATGCAAAAATTTTCGGCAGCCAGCTCAAATTCTGCATAAATAACAAAAACACTGGTGTCAGAAAGATGGTCAGAAATGTAATAAGCGCCCTGGATATTTTCAAATAAATGCCCGTCAATGTCGGAAAATAATAATCATTTGCTTCTTCAATAATATCCAGAATTGACGTTGGCAGAATCATTGCAGACGGTGAATTGTCCACCAGGATCACGACTTTGCCTTCCAGCAGACAGGCAGCCGCGGTATCCGGCCGCTCTGTAAATTTAAATTTCGGGAATGGATTGTACCATTTCCGTTTAAACAGGCACTCTGCCAGACTTTGCTGATTCATGCGAAGATCATCCACTTTGATATCCCGGATCCGGTAATTTAAATTCTTTAAAAGTTCCTGATCTACCCGGTCTTCCATATAACAAAGTGCCACATCCGTTCTGGAACTTTCTCCAACCTCCAGCATTTTCATAACAAGATGCCGGTCACGGATACGCCGCCGCATGAGGGCGGTATTAAATACGATTGTCTCCACAAACCCGTCCCTGGAACCACGGAGAGATTTATCCTTGTCCGGTTCATCCACACTTCTCGCCGGATATGTTCTGCAGTCGATGGCAAGGCAAGCCTGATATCCGTCAATGAACAAACACGTGACTCCTGACAAAAGATTCCGGAAAATCTGATCAAAATCCCCGATCACGTCCACTTCCACATAGGGAATACAGGTCGTTGCGAACGCCGCTGCGTCCTTTGGCATATCTCCCTCTTTGATATTAAAAAAAGAGTCCATGATTTTTAACATAGACTCATCTTTCGTAAAACCATCTATAAAGTAAAATGTAGCGTCTTTTCCTCCAATCTGTATATCCCTTTGAACGATATCAAAACTGTCTTCTACCGGCAGCATCTGATTCATATAGTCTACATTTTTATCTCTTTTTGAAAAAACTTTTGTCTTGTCAGCCATACATTTACCCTCATCTTCTAAAATTCTACTTACATTTTCTTTTCGTTGTTTCATCTGTTAATCGGTATATCTTAAAAAGTAATAATAAGTCAAAATCTATGATAATAGTATGTCTGAAACTTGCAGTATCATACTTGATGCCCTGACATTTTTCAGTAATCCTTCTAATTATCTCTGGGATGTACTTCCGAACCCGCCATTTCTCACAGTTGTTACATCATCATCCATTGTAATTCCGTATTCCACAAAGATTCCCTGCATAAACCCACTTCCTGCTTCCAGTTCTACAGTCTTTCCTTCATTGGAATCATTCGTAAGTTTTGCAAAAATGTGTCCTTCATTGTCTGAGTAAAAATAATCGCTATCGATAATTCCTACCGTATTATTAAGCTGCAGACGGTACTTAAATCCAAGTCCGCTTCTCGGATAGCATTTTAACACCCAGTTTTCCTGCATCTCCACGCGGATTCCAGTCGGAATCTTTACTGTTTTCCCTGGTGCGAGCACAATCGGGATCGGTGTATAGAAATCATATCCGGCAGATCCGGCCGTTGCACGTTTCGGAAGCTTGATCGACTGATAGATTTCCTTTAAATCCCCTTCTTTCATTTCTCCGAAGGTGTCCTGAAATCCTTCTGCGAACTGTTCAAAACTTACTTTGTGAAACTGTGCGATTCTCTTTGCCATCATATGTTCTCCTTTTTTCCCTTACATTTTTTTGAAATCTCCCGTATTAATTGCCACATTCAATACTGATTTCATTAAATAAGGTAAGAATATCATCGATTGCCATATCTTCTTTCTCTTTGCCCTTTTTGTCCAGTATCATGTGACCATTGTGCATCATCACAAGGCGATTCCCATATTCTACTGCATAACGCAGATTGTGTGTGACCATAATCGTTGTCAATTGTTTTTCTTTTACAATCTTATCAGTGAGCTGCATGATCAGCTCTGCCGTCTTTGGATCCAGTGCTGCTGTGTGTTCATCAAGGATCAGGAATTCAATCGGTGTCATAGTGGACATTAAAAGTGCCATTGCCTGTCTCTGACCTCCGGATAAAGAACCGACTTTCACGTCCATCTTATCTTCCAGTCCGAGACCAAGCTGGGCAAGCTGCTCTCTGTAATATTCTATCCGAGCTTTATTCGTCCCACGTCCAAGACCATATAATTTTCCTTTATTGTCTGCCAGTGCCATATTTTCCAGAATTGTCATACTTGGACACGTGCCCATGGACGGGTTCTGATAAACACGGCCGATTCTTTTATTTCTCTTATATTCTTTTTCTTTTGTAATATCTGTATCCCCGATCAGAATCTGTCCAGACTCAACCGGGATACTTCCACAGATAATATTCAACATGGAAGTCTTTCCGGAACCATTGCTTCCGACTACGGAAAGGAATTCTCCTTTTTCAATATTCAGATTAAAATCCTGAAAAAGACACATCTCATTGACGGATCCTACATTATAATACTTTGAAATTCCTTTTAATTCAAGCATTTCCTTTCACCTTCTTCTTTCCACCCATGCTGATTACAAGAACAACCAGGAATAATATTGCTGTAATAAGCTTCATTGCCTGTGGCTCAAAGTTACGGATTGCCACTGCCACGCATGCTTTGTAAATAATCGAGCCAACCAGAACTGCCGTTGTTGTCTTCACAAATGAAATCTTTTTAAAGATACTCGTTCCAATGATGACGCTCGCAAGTCCAATGACCATTGCTCCTGTTCCCATAGAAATCTCAAACACTCGCTCCTCCTGAGCAAATACACAGCCTGCCAGAGAGACAAGTCCATTTGAAATAGCAAGTCCGAGAATCTTTACATTTCCCTGGTCTTTTGCAAGAGAAGTTACAAGCACATGATTGTCTCCTACTGCTCTTAACAGATAGCCTGATTTTGTCTGCATGTAAAGATCCAGAAGGATTTTACAGATTATCGTCAGAACCAGAATCAGAATCAGAGTCATATATGGTTTTATTCCTGTCGGAAGTCCATTTATAAAATCATTTTTAAAAATACTCTGCTGTGAAAACAGCGGTACATTTGCCGTTCCTGCAATATACAGATTCATGGTCCACAGGGCTGTCATCATAATAATACCTGACAAAAGATCACGTACTTTGCATTTTACATGGATAAGCCCTGTACAGATACCTGCCAGCACACCGGCTGCAAATGCCACCGGAAGCGTCAGATATGGATTCACTCCTCTTGTAATGAGGGCTGCTGTTACAGCCGCCCCCAGTGGAAAACTTCCGTCTACTGTCAAATCCGGAAAATCCAGTATTTTATATGTAATGTAAAGTCCAAGTGATAAAATTCCATAGATAAGACCTTGTTCTAATATGGTTACGATAAGATTCATGAAAATGCCTCCGTTTACTTGCTCTGTGTAATCTCGTCAAATGCTTCTACTGCATTGTCTGAAAGATCTGTTGGAATTGTAATTCCAAGGTTCTCTGCCACTTTATTGTTCACATAGAATCCTGGAGTTGTAATTGTCTCAAAATTAAGTTCTGATGCTTTTTTCTCACCCTTCAATACCTGGGCTGCCATTTTACCAGTCTGTTTTCCAAGAGAAATGTAATCGATTCCCTCTGCTGCAAGGCATCCGATCTTTACCTGCTCAATCTCACTTCCGAACACCGGGATTTTCTTGTCATTCGCTTTTTCAAGTATCGTTGGAAGAGAAGCAACAACTGTATTATCTGTCAGGTTTGTAATACAGTCTACTTTACTTAAAAGATCATCCGCTGCGAGAGAAACATCTGCAGTTGTTGTAATTCCTTTTGTCACAAGTTCAAAATCATATTTACCTACAAGGTCTTCATATTCTTTGATTGCTGATACAGAATTTGCCTCACTTGTTGTATACATGATTCCGATCGTCTTTGCCTGCGGAAGCATCTCACGGATCATCTTAAGCTGCTCTTCTACCGGAAGTTTATCGGATGTTCCTGTCACCTCTCCTGCCGGGGTCCCATCTTCTGATGCAAGCTCTGCTGCAACCGGATCTGTAACTGCTGTATAAATGACCGGAATTCCAGCATCCATTGCTGCGTTGTATGCGCTTTGTGCACTTGGTGTTGCAATTGCACAGATCAGATCCACTTTATCAGATACAAAACTATCAGAAATCTGTCCTGCTGTTCCCATATCTGCCGCTGCATTCTTCATCTCAACTTTCAGGTTATCTCCTTCTTTGATTCCTTCTTCTTCCAGTCCCTGTAAAAATCCCTCCCGGCAATTATCTAAGGAACCATGCTCTGCAAACTGTTCAATTCCAATCGTATAACTTTCTTTTGCATCACTGCTCTTGTCGCTTCCGGATCCTGCACATCCTGTCAGTAATGCTGCCATCATTGCTCCTGTTAATAATCCTGCTACTAATTTTTTCTTCATAATTTTGTCTCCTTTTCTTTGTTTAAATTTTTCCTGTCTGCAGTCTGCATATCGCCAGCCGACTGACCACTTGTTAGGAGAGAAAATGTTCTGAGGGATTTATCTGGATATAAAAAAACCGCCTCAAACAAACTGTTTGAGGCGATAATATTATCTATTATCGCGGTACCACTCAACTTGACATAATGTCCACTTTTCTCATGTACTAACATACACTCCTGATTGATAACGGGTTCGGTTCCCGACAAGCCCTACTCTCAAAGATTTCAGACTGCCCTCGAAAGGCCATTCAATTATCCATTCCATACGATGTTCCACCACCCATCGCTCTCTGTAATGTCATCAGATAATCTACTACTCTTTCTCAACGGTTTTGCTTATCTACAATCACTACTTTACTTCATTAAAGTATATTTGTCAAGAACAACTTTGATTAATTTTGTAACTCAAATTTTTAACTAATCTTTAATAACCGGAATTGGTGTGTCATCTTTTGCGTCGAGATCGTTGATGTATTTCTTCGTTTCACTGACGATAACATTTGACAACAACAATACTGCCACAAGGTTTGGTATCGCCATCAGCGCATTCAATGTATCTGCGATCAGCCATACAAGATCCAGCGCTACAACCGGTGCGATAACTGCAACTGCCACATACAGGCAACGATACAGTAATAATACTTTTTTGCCGGCAAAATATTCTACACAGCGTTCTCCGTAATATGCCCATCCAAGAACAGTAGAATATGCAAATGAAACAATACCAAGTGTCAGAATGATCGGTCCAAGAACCGGAATCTGACCAAATGCAAGAGATGTCAAGACACCACCATCCGGGATCTCATCTGCATTAATCGATGGGTTCTTCATAATTGTTGTTACAAGTACAAGACCTGTCATTGCACATACAACAACAGTATCCCAGAATGTTCCTGTAGAAGATACCAGAGCCTGACGGACCGGATTCCTTGTCTGTGCTGCCGCTGCTGCGATCGGCGCAGATCCAAGACCGGATTCATTGGAGAAAAGCCCTCTTGCTACACCAAACCGGAGTGCCATCATAATTCCGCTTCCTACCAGACCACCTGCTGCTGCGCCTGGTGTAAATGCAAGCCGACATATGACTCCAAGTGCTGGAATTATGTAATCATAATTCATACAGAGAATCACGATACATCCCAGTACATAGAAAATTGCCATAAATGGAACAAGCTTTTCACATACATTTGCAATCGCTTTGATTCCACCGAAAATAACAATTGCTGTTAATATTGCAACTACCACACCTACCAGCCATCTTGGAATGTGGAAGTTTGTATAGCAGACTGTTGCAATTGCGTTCACCTGCGTTGCACATCCAATACCGAATGAAGCAAATCCTCCGAAAATAGCAAACAGAAAACCTAACCACTTCATATTCAATCCACGCTCCAACGCATACATAGCACCACCCTGCATACGTCCATCGTCTGTCTTTACACGATACTTCACCGCGATCAGTGACTCTGCATATTTTGTTGCGATTCCAAAAACGCCGGTAAGCCAGATCCAGAGAACTGCTCCCGGTCCACCAAGAGCGATTGCTGTTCCTACACCTATAATATTACCAGTTCCGATTGTTGCCGCCAGAGCAGTCGTAAGCGCACCAAACTGTGATACTTCTCCTTCTGCTTCCGGATCCTTTGTTACAGATAACTTGATTCCTTTTGTTACGGACTTCCACTGGATGAATCCTGTCCGGAAAGTCATATAAAGATGAGTTCCAAACAAGAGTATGATCATCGGCCAGCCCCATACAACACCATTAATTGCGGTAACGACAGAATTAATTGCTTCTAACATAATGTGCCCCCTTTTCATGAATTCTCTGTCCTTAAGTTACTGTACATGTACTTTCTATACCGGTTATTTAGTTATTGAATACATTTTAACCGAACTTATTGAACACATCAATAATTGTTATATAATTATCGAATAATTCGGCATTTTATCTAATATTTTCAGAAAATCTCTTTTCAAATAAGTTGTCCTTGCATGTATTCGTCAATACACACTGGTATGTTTTATCCGCTGATTAGCGTTCGAGGATGCACTTGCATAAGTGCGTGTATATTCCTCTTTGCCATAACAAAAAGACTCCGGGGAAATTCCATCCTTGGAGTCTAATTTTCGCACAACTTGTATTCATTAAACCAATTGACAAAATTATACTACCATATTTGGAATTTGCATGCAAGTATTTTTTGTATATTATATGTTTTAAATATTCCATATATGACTACAATTTAAGGAAAAAGAAGACAGCCAAAGTAGTTTTATTTCCTGTCAATGTCAGTCTGTAAAACAAGGGTTTCCAAACTGATAAATATCATCGCTCTCCAAACTGGCGTGGTTATTTTTGCAATAACTGGTTCTTTATTTCAATCCAGTTTCGTTGTAAAGTTTCTACAACAAAACAAAAGAAATGAGGTCTGATAGTTATGAATTCAAATCTGAAAAAAATTGTTATGACAGCTTTATTTGCTGCTTTATCGTGTGTAGCAACCATGTCGATTCACATTCCTACTCCTGGAACCGGCGGATATATCCATCCAGGGGATGCAGTTGTGATTCTCTCCGGTGTGATCCTAGGTCCGGTATACGGACTCCTTGCCGGCGGTATCGGTTCTGCAATGGCTGATTTGATTGGCGGATATTTTATCTATGTACCGATTACATTTGTGATCAAAGGTCTGGTTGCTCTTGCAGCAGGACTGATTTACCAGAAACTTGGACATTCTTCCAAGACAAGATTTACAGCCGTTATCCTTGGCGGAGTTGCTGATATTGTACTTGTTGCCGGCGGCTACTGCCTCTGCGAGATTTTCCTTTACGGAGCTTCCGGAGCACTTGCAAGTGTTCCGGCCAACATCATTCAGGGTGTCGGCGGACTGATTATTTCCGCAATCTTATATCCGGCTCTGATCGCTATCCCGGACGTAAGACAGCTTGCCGGGGAACGCGCTCATTCCTAAGTGACATTATCATTTTTGTTCAGATATTTGCCCCTCATAAAAGAACCAGCACATGAAATCATGCGCCGGTTCTTTTTAACTACTTATGTATGTTTTCTTCTTAGACGTTTATATTATATTTTAAACTTTTCACCTTATATTTATAAGATGATTTTGAGTTCTTAACAATTCGGATGAATCTTAAGTTGTTTTTTCTGTCCTTGCACAAGAACGACCTTTTTTGCTGAATCTGCCGACGCAGTTATGCAAGTTCGTCCAGATGCAAGACCTCCCACAACCAATGCAGAGAGCATGACAAGCAGGCAGCTTTGTACGACTTTTCTTTTTGATCTTTTCATTTTCCTTCTCCTTTTTCTACCGAAAATCCGGTGTTCATAACATAATATATCTCCCAATATATTAATCAAATTACTGCTTTTTTACAATCTTTAACTCATATCCTAATGCATTTAATAAATTATTAAATGCCGTTATAGTAGGAACTGTTTCCTTGCGTTCTATCTTTGAAATTGTCTGTTGTCTTTTACCGGATAATTTTGCTAATTCTTTTTGTGTTATATTTTCTTCCTTTCTCAGCATAATCATTTTTTCTATTAATTCATACTCCGCACGAGATTCATCCCATGCTTCTCTAAATTCACTGTCATCCTTTCTTTTTTCTTCAATTTCTTTTTTTATATTTGCTTGTATGAATGGCATATCTTTCACTCCTCTTTTTCTATATTTTTATATAAATTTCTTTCCCAATGCCTTTCCCAATTCTTTTGCTCTCTTTTTTATTATTTTTGAATCTCCCTTTTCCGTTTTGTTTTTTTGCTTTCTGCATGCATGTAATAAATAAATATTGTCACCGTCTGGGATAATATAAAATATGCGATTGTGTTTGTAAAAATATACTTCGTATATTTTTTCTCCCATCTTTTAATATTCAGTTTCTCGAATTCTCCATTCTCCATTTTTTCTCTGACACTATATCCATCAACCATTTCAGGGATTGTCAAAGAATCAATATATTCTTTAATTACATTCCTTCCAGAAGAAGTTTCATAATCATGTAGTATCATAATTACATATTCTCCTTTCTTCTTTTATATTACGCATAATACATCATATATGTTGTATTCGTCAATGTAAAACATCTGTTTATATTATTTTTGCATTAAAAAAGGAATGCCTTAATTGGCATTCCCATTTTTTAACAATTTTTCTATTTTTGTACACCTTTTCTACACCATTTTCGTAACAAATCATACTAAATTATAATAAATTACGTGATATATAGGATACTTGTAATTCCCGTAAAATCAACGAAAATCCGGTGTTCCGATCATATCGTACGGCGTTGCCTGATATACATAATAATTCAGCCAGTTCGTATACAGGTTATTCGCAGTCGCTCTCCACTTAAGGAGCGGTGTCTTTTCCGGATCATCATCCGGATAATAATTCTTCGGCATTGCGATTTCCAGACCTTTGGAAAGATCACGTTTGTATTCGCCATCCAGAGTTACCCGGTCGTATTCCGGATGTCCCATTACGAAAATTTGTCTGCCGTCATCTGCCATGGCAAGGAAAAGTCCAACTTCATCAGACTCAGCAAGCACAGTAATTCGCTCATCGGCACGCACTGCATCCATCGGCACTTCTGTATGTCTGGAATGTGGTGCAAGGAAACAGTCATCAAATCCACGGACAAGTGGAATCTTACGGTTGAGTACTTTATGCCAGAATAATCCAAAAGCTTTCTCCGGCAACGGCTTCTTATCAATTCCGAAATGATAATACATACCTGCCTGCGCACCCCAGCACAGATGCAGTGTTGAGGTAACATGCGTCTTTGTCCATTCCATGATCTGCTTTAATTCTTCCCAATAATCTACTTCTTCAAATGGGATCTGCTCTACCGGAGCTCCCGTAATGATAAATCCGTCAAATCTCTCATCCCGAATCTCGCCAAAACGATTATAAAACTGGTTTAAATGACTGGTCGGTGTATTCTTTGCTTCATGACTGGATACCATAACAAACGTTACATCCACCTGCAACGGTGTATTGGACAGCGACCGGAGGATCTGAAGTTCCGTATCCTCCTTAAGCGGCATCAGATTCAGAAGTCCGATCTTGATCGGACGGATATCCTGATGAATCGCACGATGTTCATCCATTACAAATATATTTTCACTCTCTAAGATCTCCTTTACAGGAAGATCATTCTGCACACGAATCGGCATAATTAAATTCCCCTTTATTTGTTTTCTTTTTTATGATTCTCTTCCTGATCATTCGTTTTCTTTGGTTTAATTTTTGCATCAAAGGTTTCCATATGACCAAAATGCTCCATATGTACTGCGGAATGTTCCGGATACTTATATTCCTGCGTCGCATGCACATGCTCTTGTGAAGAATGTACATACTGTCCTGCATTGTCTACATAACTGTACTGATCGTAAGCTTCCGTATTTTTAGGAAGCATTTTTTGTTCCAGCTTGCTGTTTACAAGCATCTGAACAATGTAATAGATCACAGCAAATGTCGGCACTCCCATAAGCATACCCGGGAATCCGAACAAACCTCCTCCGAGAAGGATCGCAACAATTACCCAGAATGCAGACAATCCTGTGGAATTTCCAAGGATCTTCGGTCCTAATATATTACCGTCAAACTGCTGCAATACCAGTATAAATATCAGGAAATACACTCCTTTTATCGGGCTGTCCAGCATGATCAGGATTGCACTCGGAACAGCTCCAATGTATGGTCCAAAGAACGGGATGACATTCGTCACACCGACGATCACACTTACTAATAACATATATGGCATATTTAAAATTGACAATCCAAAGAAACACAATACTCCAATAATTGCAGAATCAATGATCTTTCCAATAATAAATCCACCAAATATCTCATTACTTTTCGTTGTCAGATGCAGGATCAGATTAGCATGTCTTATTGGAAATACTGCATAAACAATCTTCTTGCACTGTTTTGCAAACAGTTCCTTACTGAATAAAATGTAGATGGATACGATCACCCCGATCAGGAAGTTGACTACTTCTCCAAGGAAGTTAAGCACTCCGACTGTCAGATTCGACATCAGTTCATTGACCTTTCCAAGGAGATCGTTGCGTAACCAGTTCTGCAGCATTGTCGTTCCCTGTTCAATTGCTGTCTTTACTATAGAACCCGTCGTGGAATCTTCCAGTTTAATATCGTTCAGCGATGATACCATATGGTTAAGCTGCTCCGGCAGCGTATAGATCATGTCACGGATACTTACATATAGTTCCGGTATCAGCAGATTACATAAAGCGCTTATCAATGCTAACAGCACGATCAGCGAGGTAAACACACCGACAGATCTGGAAATATTCTGTGCTCTTCCCGGTTTTGTAACCTTTTTCTCTAATACAGGGATCAGCCTCTTGTCTACTCTTTTGACGATTGGGTTCAGCAAATATGCGATCACGGCTCCGTAAATAATCGGTTTCAGTACGTCATATACCTTCCACAGCACGTTAAAAATATGTCGGAAACGCAACAGTGCAAAATAAAATGCAAGCGATGCCGCTATCACAAGAAAATATGTCATTCCTCTGTTAAACTGCTGTCTGATTTTCGAAGGACCATTTCCGCCAAGTCTTGGTTTTGAATTGTAATATGTTTCCCGTTCTTTCTTTTCATTTTCACTCATATAATTATTCCTCTTCTTTGCACAAATGCACATAAAATAATTATACTCTCCGATCTTTTATGCGTCAACTATAAAGGCGTAACAGTAAGCAATCAGCGGCACAAAAGAAAACTCCCGGAGAGAGATCTCCGGGAGTTTCCATTGTGCTATGAGAGGCACGCTTATTTTTCTTATCTGCAGCTGCAATCAAATGTTGCACATTCTGTCTGCCCACATGTGCAGGCGTTTCCACCTTCCACGCTGATCTTACCAGCCTGACAGGAACAGTTGTTATTATATTTACATTCTGTTGCCTGGCAGTCTACCTGGCTGACCGGCGATGCCTGTTTTCCTGTGCTGTTTGAATATCCGTCTTTACGTTCTTCAAAACTGTCGCAACAAGTGTCCTTCGGTGCAACTGCGGCGTCTCCGCCCACTGTGATCTTGTCAAGATCACAGTAATAATTCTGATTGTGCTTACATGTCTGTACGGTACACTTTAATTCCGGCATATTATACCCTCCTTTTCTATCCTGTTACCAAATCAAAGTTAGTATATCCGGAAATAAAATTTTTAACCGTTTGATATCATAAAAGCTTTAATCTTCTTTTTCGACTTCGCGGATTGTTTTTGTATCGATCTCTTCTTTCAAAGCATCCATAAATGCTGTCAGATCTTTCTGTCCTTCGTCACCTGCAAAACGGCTTCTTACAGATACCACACCTGCTTCTTCCTCTTTTGCTCCCACAACAAGCATGTATGGAATCTTCTGCATCTGTGCTTCACGGATCTTGTATCCAATCTTCTCTGCTCTGGAATCAATTTCTGAGCGGATACCTGCATTGTATAATGTATCCTGTACTTTCTGTGCATAATCCATGTATTTATCGGAAATCGGAAGTACTTTAACCTGTACCGGTGCAAGCCATGTCGGGAATGCTCCTGCAAAATGCTCGATCAAGATACCAATAAATCTTTCGATAGAACCAAATGCAACTCTGTGGATCATGATCGGACGATGTTTCTCTCCGTCAGCTCCTGTATATTCTAATTCGAATCTCTGTGGAAGCTGCATATCAAGCTGGATCGTTCCGCACTGCCATGTTCTTCCGATAGAATCTGTCAAATGGAAATCAATCTTCGGTCCATAGAATGCTCCATCCCCTTCATTTACAACATAATCCAGTCCAAGATCGTCTAATGCTCCTCGTAAACCTTCCGTTGCAAGTTCCCAATCTTCATCGCTTCCCATACTGTTGTCCGGACGGGTAGATAACTCTACGTGATATTTGAATCCGAACAGGCTGTATACTTCGTCGATCAGTGCTGCAACACCTTTGATCTCATCACGGATCTGTTCCGGCATCATAAAGATGTGCGCATCATCCTGTGTAAAGCAGCGTACACGCATCAGTCCGTGAAGCTGACCGGATTTTTCATGGCGGTGTACCAGTCCAAGTTCACCGACACGGAGCGGAAGATCTTTATAAGAACGAGGCTCTGCTTTATAAACAAGCATTCCACCCGGACAGTTCATTGGTTTGATTGCAAAGTCTTCATCATCGATCACGGTTGTATACATATTTTCTTTATAGTTTGCCCAATGTCCACTTACTTCCCATAATTCCTTGCTCATCATGATTGGTGTTTTGATAAATTTATAATTT
>ENA-OPXH01000288-OPXH01000288.1-human-gut-metagenome-genome-assembly--contig:-NODE-288-length-47210-cov-5.426572_pt1 | contig 47210 bp, 28 predicted proteins | sample MGYA00241521_ERZ502034 | MGnify/ENA primary metagenome ERZ502034 (study PRJEB25962, sample SAMEA2042103) | human gut metagenome | biome: human gut; feature: human-associated habitat; material: faeces... | reverse complement strand
TTCTTCCACATTTTTCTTATAAAATTCTGCTACCGGCTCGTATACCTGGACTTTATCTTCCAGTGTTTTGAAACCGTCGTACAGATTGTGTACATAAGATACGGTTACATCACCGCTTCCGCCGCCGCCTTTGACATAATCAAAGCTTCCGCGTCCGAACAGTGTGATCCGGGAACCGTTCTTTAACGGCAGGATATTGTTCTCATTTTTCAAAAGCACCATACCCTCTGTCGCTGCCTCCAGGGATAATGCAATATGTCCTTTGCTTGCTGTTACATATCTGCCTGCTTCCAGGGGAAGATTTGGCTGATACATGACTCTTGTCCATTTTTTCATCTCAAACCTCTTTTCCGGCCGTCCCGCCGCACCCGCCGCGGACAGCCCTGCCTGTTATTTTCTGCGGCGCAATCACCGCCCATTACTTTTATTTTACTCAAAAAACAAGAGATTTTCCAGATAGGATTCCGGCTGATTTATAGGTCATTTCCGACTTTTTTTGAAATCTAAAAAGTGTCAGGCACTCTTACAAAGTTCTTACGAAGAAATACCTGACACCTGTATACTTTTTTCTTTTTACGAGCCTTTCAACTCTTACGGATGAATCTTAATCACCCCTTTTACAATGTCTGCCTTATTATGCACACTCTCATCCATCGCTCTCTGTACATCGTCCAGATCGTAAATATTAGTAACGATTCCTTTTACGTTTACTTTTCCGGAAGCTACCGCATCGATTGCGATCGGATAGATATGCCGGTAACGGAAGACCGTTTTGAAAGTCAGTTCTTTGTCGAGAACCAGACTCATCGGCAGGGTCATCTCACCGCTCTTGCTGTAGCCGACCAGAACGATCGTGGAACCTTTCTTCGCCATATGGATCGCCTGTCTGGTGGTAATCTCTGTACCGGCGGTCTCGATGATCAGGTCCATACCGGCACCACCGGTCAGTTCCTGTGCTTTTGCGATCACATCCTCTTTTGCTCCGTTGATCACTCCGGTTGCACCCAGTTCCAGGGCTTTTTCCAGACGTTTTTCCATGATATCTACCACATAAACTTCCGATACGCCGCGGGCTTTCAGCGCCATCATGGAAACCAGACCGATACATCCGGCGCCCATCACCACTGCTTTCTGTCCCAGATGGGCGTCTCCCTGGATCGCTGCGTGGAAACCGACAGCCAGAGGTTCGATCAACGCGCCCTCCAGTGTGCTTACATTTTCCGGGAGTTTGAAGCAGAGATCCGCCTCATGCGCAACATACTCCTGAAAGACACCGTCTACCGGCGGCGTTGCGAAAAATACGACATCCGGACAGAGATTGTATTTTCCCTGTTTACAGAATTCGCAGTGTCCGCAGGTCTTTCCCGGCTCCAGAGCTACTTTATCGCCCACTTTCAGATGTTTGACATCTTTTCCCACTTCCACGACAACACCACCCGGCTCATGACCGAGAACAAACGGCGGTTCTACCACATAATCGCCGATGGCTCCACTCTCATAATAATGCAGATCCGATCCGCAGATTCCCACATAATCCAGCTTTACCAAAACCTCATCAGCCTTCGGCGTCGGGATGTCACGCTCTGTAAATCCCATCTTGCCGATACCGTTCATCACTGCTACTTTCATCTTACCTTCCATGTGAAATGCCCTCCATACATACGCTTTTATAAACTTAATAAAATAGTTTTATTATCTTTCCTCAAAGATAACTCTTTTGCGAAAAAATGTCAATCCTGATTCTATATTTTTACTCGTTTTTATCTATGAATGTGACTGTTTTCTCCGTTCATAGCAGCTTTGGTAAACTATATTTCATATCTCTTTAGTGATTGTATTTTCATACCTTTTTAAAATGCACCTCATTCTGTCTTATCCTCTAATATACACATTTCGCTTCATGTATTATGTATTTAAAAAATATTATATTCCTTATACTCAAAACTGGCATTTCTCTTAGCAACTTGATACAATATAAATAGGGTTACAATGTTCAATACAGAATATATTTACCACTACAGGAGATTACACTTCATGGAAAAACAGGAACTCTTTCGCATCGGAGAGGTCGCACGCATGTTTTCTATCAGCGTCGGTTCTCTGCGTCATTATGAAAAACTGGGGCTGATCCGCCCGGAATATACGGATCCGGCTTCCGGTTACCGCTACTACGGCGTCCAACAGTTTGAACGGTTAAATACGATCCGTTATCTTCGCGCCCTGGATATGCCGCTCGAAGACATCGCGGATTTTCTTCAGAATAAAGATGTGGGGAAAATTCAGGAAATGCTGATCCAGCAACGGGAAACCGTCCGCCAGAAACAGCAGGAACTTCAGATTATCGAGCAAAAGATCAACACCCGGCTCGAAGGACTGGCAGATGCACTCTCCTCCCGGCTGGATACGATTACACTGGTTCAGACTCCGCCGAGACGGATCACCTGGATCCGCAACCATCTCTCCCCGAAAACCTATCTGGATCTGGAGACTTCGATCCGGACACTCCAGAAAGATCAGGAAGAGACTCTGGTTTTTCTCGGAAAAGTCGGGCTCGGCATCTCCAAAGAACATTTGGAAGCCGCCGCTTACCAGATCTACGACACCGTTTTTCTGCTCCTCGAATCGGAAGACCGCTATCAGGGCATCACTGAGGAACTCCCCGGTCAGACCTGTATTTCTATTCGATTCTGCGGAAGTCATAATGAGGCTCCGGCTTATTATCTGAAACTTCTGGCTTATATCCGGGAACACCGGTTGAAAATTGATGGATTTTCCAGAGAGGTGACGATGATCGATTATGTGCTGACGAACGATCCGAAACAGTTTGTGACGGAGATTCAGATTCCGGTGTGTGAAGGATAATGAATCCCCTTAACCTATTTTTTATATTCTCTCACAGTCAATCCCTTATACAACACCCCCCGGTAAATTGTTTGTATTCGTTACCTACAACTTACCGGGGGCTTGTGGTTCATATGAAATTCATCTCGTAAAACAGCTCTTTTTTCACTACCGCGCGCAAATGCTATTCATAAACACCAGGTAGCACGCGAAATCACCAATCGTTTTTCTGCCGTATTTATTTTCTTTCTCATCTCCAATTGCATCCCGCCATGCAGCTTTCTTTCCCTGCATGCGCAGATACCTTGCGAGCATATTGAAATGAGTGATGACAGAATCATGATGAGAAGTCCTCAGGGAATCCGTATCCATTTTTTCCTGTCGGGGCAACTGCAGCCATTTGGCACGCATTGCAGCGTATTTTGTAGCGGCGGCAATCAATTCTTCATATAGTTCCAATGCTTCGGGATCGTTGCCAAGGTCAATTAACAGATCGTTATGGATCTGCTGCATTTGTTCGAGAGTTAAAATATATGGTTCTTTCAGGTAGTCTTCGTATTTACAAATCATTTTATTTTGCACCTTTCTTGGTCAGTTTATCATTTGCGCGATTAAGCGAATCGCCGGGGTTTTTCCGTTGTTTTATATATAGCAATTATGAATGCGTATGCCAAGAACGGGTGAAAATAAAAGATTCTTCTATGATTTTTATCCAATTTGTTTCTTTATTTCACCTGCATTTTCTTTCCGAACATCCCTTCGTTCCATCTAACACTCCTATAATCACTGTCCTATTTCGTAAAGAGATTTTAACACCTCTTCTTTCACATAACCCGTTATATTTTTTCCATCGGATATTTCTTCCTCTTTACATTGTCATATTTCCGATCTCCTTTCGTTTGTTGTTAAGACTATTGTAAATCTAGAATTCTGTTTCTGATAGCTGCCCACACAACCAGAATTGAAACTTGTATTTCCGTTTTTTCTGAAACTATAACGGCGCTGGATCCTTCGAAAAATTGTGTTGTGCATTAAAAAAATCAAGCAGAAGACGTTCTCTGACCGCCTGCCGCTTGATTTTTTAATACAAATATCATTTTTTAATTAACTGTAAATGTCTTATTTTATGTTTTATTAATCTTCCCAGTCCCCTTCTGGCCAATTATTAAAATACCAATGGGCTACTTTTCCTTCATTATCTGCCTCAATTTCAATATAATATTCCGTTCCATTTATATATTTCATATAATCTTCTTGTGTATACTTTTTCCAGCCATCGGATTGCAGTTTTTTAGTTGCCTGCGAAAAATCATCATCCATTTTAATCCCAAATAATTTTATATAAGGATTCCCCTCATTTTTCATACTGAATATATGGTACGGTGAATCTCCATAGGAATCATACCATTCCAGATAGAAATCATCTGTAACATAAGAGTCTTCATTTTCCCAAAACTGCCAGTATTTTGTCTTAGTCATTTTCAGCGTATCTTTCAACGTTTTATAATTATATAAATAATTACTGATTTCCACATAACTTCTGTTATTTTCTGCCATCACTCCTGATGGTTTTACATAATACCCCTCAATCCAGGTATTCGATGCCATTGCTCCGTCCGCATACATATAATACCACTTTCCATCGATTGCATGCCAGCCTTGCCCAAGCATCGCTCCACTCGACTGTAAATAATACCAGGTTCCTCCTGCCCGCTGCCAGCCGGTCAGCATCCAGCCATCCCTATCAAACAGATACCACTGTCCCTTAATCATCTCCCAACCGCTCTTTGTGTAGCTTCCATCAGCATGACGATACCACCAGCGATTTCCGCTCTGCACCCAGCCTGCCTGTACTTTGGTTTTTCCCGGTATCCATGCTCCACTGCTGTTCACGTAAGAATCACCGATCCAGGTGTCTGCTGCCATCGCTCCACTCGCATACATATAAAACCAGTTTCCGTTAATCACATGCCAGCCTTGGCCAATCATCGCTCCGCTTGACTGGAAATAATACCAGTCACCCCCGATATACTGCCAACCGGTTGCCATATAACCGTTTTTGTTAAACCAGTACCAGTTCCCGTTAATCTGTTTCCACTGGTTTGCCGGGTAACTTCCGTTATCTTCCTCATACCACCAGCCTACGCTGTTCTTTTTCCACGATGCGGCACTGACCGGCATCGGAGTAAGACTGGTTGCCAGAATCGTTCCGGCGAGGAGCAGGCTACAAAATTGTTTTATTCTTTTCATGTGTTTTCCTCCTTCATTTTAAACATTTCATTTTCACACTTCTTTTGTTTTTCACGGCAATTGTTAATTCTATTTTACAGATTTTGGTGGTATTTTATCAATCTGTGTCCTGTTTTGTGTCAGGTTTTTTCTCTTCTAAAACGCTATTCTCTCCGATGCTATCCCTGCATCTCTTTCATATAACACGTTAATCGCATTATTACTCTGAGCGTTCCTTGCAACACGTAAGCTGAATTCCCATCCTGTAATGCACACAAGAACCAGCAGACCCACAACTATAGCTGCCAAACATATATTTTCCTTAAAAAAATTCACTGTCTTCGTCATCAAATTTTTCATCTCTATCTTCCACCTCCTCATCCATGCACCTTAGCACATTAACTTTTGCATAACACTGGCAAATCTGTTGTTTCATCTTATTTTCCGGATCATCCGGAAGAATCCATCTATCCTCAACAAATTCAAGAATAAATCGTTTTTCACGAATTCGAAAATCTTGAGGCTTAAATACACAGAATTCTCTGTCTTCCAGTTCACACCAGTATGCATCACATGAGATTTCGCAGCCAGTACCGATAATCGTTACCTCATCATGCCATAGTTCTTCTCTGTATGGCTCATCAAACTCATCGAAAATCTGGTATGAATCCTGTTTGCCAAGTAGTGTTTCAGCCAAGACAAATGCGCTATCTATGTGCTTATTTTTCTGTATTTGAAGGTTCTCCAGGGCACAGAATACAATTAACGTAAATGATATCCAGTCTGTGGTACCTGTCTGCCTAAGAAAAGGCAATCCTACAGGGCAGGGAAATCCAAAAGCATACAGTGTACCTGACACCACATCATTAAAAAACATCACGGTTGCCGTTGCATAGAGCAGCCAGTTTTTATGAATTCGTCCATTCTTTATTCCAAGCATTTTAACCAACACGCACAGCAGACATACCATTGCCAGCAGCACTACAATTACCGAAATCCATCCCCCGTAATATAGTAATTGAAGAATCGGTTTGTTCCAGTTTAACAGCCACGAATGTACGGAAGCTGAATTTCTCAGATAACCGGATGTCCCCCAAAATGATGCATGAGAAACGACTTCACGGATGACCGCTTTTATCTCATTCCAGTTTTCACCCCACATGAAGGTAGAAAATTCCTTCCCCCAGTTGTTGCATTGTAACGGTAACAAATACACACTGAATATCACATAGGAAAGAATAGCGGCGACAATTTCCCCCTTACGAAGCCGTGCATCATTGATTACATATTTCCAGACTGCCAGAATCAGAGTTGCACTGTTGAAAACGACAAGATCTATCAGCCATATATTTGCCATCGGTCTGAACAGCAGGATTCCCTCCAAGGTAAGTCCAATAATACAAATGCAGCTATATAGAATCGACTGAAATCTGAAACGTTCCTGTCTCATTCTTGCAAAAATCTTGTCTATATGAAGTGGAAACCATACAATCGTCCATACACCATATACATATTTTTTATGAATGATAAACGTCCCCAATACAATTTCTTTCTGTGTATAAATCGAAAAGCTATCCGTTCCCATTTCCAGTAAAAGAGCCAGCATCATCAGTATTCCGGTAACAGCCGTACCTGCTACACAAGTTCTTGTGTCATCACCAAATATTTCAAAATCATCAAATACCAGCTTTTTAAGACAGAAAAAATATCCCGTACAGAGTGCAGTGATTGCAAAGTTTTTCACAAAATAAAATTCTTCATAGGTAGCACTGAAACTGTTCTGGTGAATAAACGTATTCAGCCAGGTGAAACTTAACACAAGTAATATTCCGAATACAATATCCTTTTTTGTTGTGTCTTTCTGAAAAAATTTTATCTTAGTCAACAGAATCCCTCCTCGTACATTAAATAATAAATAACTGCTATATTGATCAAAAATAGAGCATTACGATTTTTCTGGATTCCAGTCCATTACATCGAATCTTCCATTTTTCTTTTTCCCTTTGAAAATAATTTCCTTTTCAAAGACTTCATCCTGAATCTCGTAGCAGTCCCAGTCTAAAGACTCGTATACCGCCGGCACAATAGTGTTTCCATTAAAATCTATAGCGCCATATCCATGTTTTCCTTTTACAACAGCAAATTCTTCAAGATACCCTTCTGAGACCTCAGAGAATTCTTCCAATTCTTTGATAACCTGTACCGAAGCAGTCTCCTCAGATTCATCGGAATATTGAAGCAGTAATACATGGCCATTTCGTACTGCCATTCCTGTGGATGCAATAAATGGAAGCTTGCTGATTGATTCACACTTGTCGATAAGCACGGTGCCATTCTTGTCAATAATTGCCCATCCATCAGATGTCTTTACTCGCGCCACTGTTCCATTTCGTTCTAACGGATCGGCTTCTTCATAGGTCCCAGTCATATAACTTCCGTCTTCAGAGATAAAATAAAACCCGTTTCCTTCACTGACACAGGATGAGTAGCCTGACACGGGTGACATGGGTGAAGCCTCTGTATACTTTGGCTTGATAACTACTTTTCCATCCGCCTTTGAGACAAATCCGATCAGTCCCTCACGATCTATAACGCGGCAGTAATCGGAATATGGATCCTTTTCGATTGCCTTGTAAACATCGGACAATACCTTTTTACCTTTCATTAAATATGCTCCGTCATTATCATATACAATGCGGGTACCATTTTGAGAAACGGTCATGGAATCGTCATACTTGTATTTCATGCTGTTCCTCATATAAAAATATCCGGCCCCAATAATACTTATAAATATAACCGCAACAATCAGTGCTGTAGAAAAAATCCTCCTTTTCTCAGATGCTGAAAAAATTAAGCGGAGAATGACAGGGATGAAAAATCGAACAGGTCACCGATGGAAAAACTATTCTTGGGTTTCAGTGCATCAATGACATGCTGGAGTGCTTTCTGGCGTTTGGCTTCATCGTGCAATATTCCAAATAAACCAGCCGTGTTTCTTGCATCCACAAGGGCATCATGCTGATGACCGCAGAAGTCTTCTCCTGCGTACATAACCGCGTCTTTTAAAGAAACATTGTGTTCCAGGCCGAGGATATGTCCATATTCAGCCTGAAAATCAAACCAGACAGTGTCAATGTACTTTTTATCCTGAATGGATAAAGAGACATTCTTTAATTGGATTTCCCTGGAAATCTGGGCAAAATCATTATCGCTCCACTGGATGATCTGAATTTCATCCTGGATGCTGTCGCACCAGGAGAAAAACATATGTAAGGCATCTTCAAAATAAGGTGCCGATTCCACCATGGATGTTTGAATTCCCGTCAGTTTTTCATATTTTTTTTCAATGCGGGAATTGAAATATGGTTTGACAAGAGTGACAAAGCTTCCAATCTCCTGGTACGCTTCATCCAGCAGGACAGCGCCAATTTCAATCACTTCGAGTTTGCAGGTTGTGCGCTCTGCCTTGTAGGCAGAACCAATTGGATTCATTTCAAGATCGATAACAAGATATTTCATAGTGGTTTCCTCCCTGGTTTTTATAAGTTTTCGCTTCTGAAATTATTATACCAAGCAAAAAAGCTCACGCCAAGAATGTAGTATAGTTGTCAGCAACTATTTTAAAACGGCAAAAAGCAATTATTGACACACGTATATAGATTGTATATAATCATTATAAGGAGGTAAGCGTATGAAAGATAAAAATTATAATATTCTTATGGATAAAGACTATATTCAAGCAGATTTTCACCTGAAACATTTAAAACGGATACGTTACCGTCTAATGAAAGGACGTGAAGCGTACAATGCAAACAACAAAAAATTCAGTAGAAAAAATGCATTAGAAAAGTTAAGGAAAAATCATTCTATAAGCGACCAAACCTTTGATACCTTATTTGATCCGACATCCAACCGTTCGAGTATCGATATAACAGCTGTCGTATATTTGTGTCAATTGTTAGATTTAGACATTGCACAAGTGCTTGCTTTTCCGGAAGAAACAGCTATCGATCTGGAAGAACCTTCTAAATATAATAATTTTGTAAACAGTCACTTTAAGATGTTGGATGATTTGTCTTATGACGGAACTTTTTATTTCTACATTTTCAGATATTCCGGAACAGATTCTTCTTTTCGTCAGGAATATCCTGACAGTCTTTGTAAAGCCGAGGACTTAATTCAAGGTGAGTTAGTTTTTGATATTAAAGAAGATTCCGGTTCCACAGCGACGCTTAGTTATGAACAAATGGTTCCACAACTTGATAGGAGCATCATTCCAATAAAAAAAACAGCAACTTGTATACCTATGGTATCAACGTTAAACGATAATGTGTATTTAAACTTTGTGGATAATGATTCTAAAGCTTATCAAATTGTATTTGATAAACAAAAATTTTATAGTGGTGCCTGTTATTTCAGAATTGCCGGTATGTTCATAGAGTCTTCAGATTCTAAACATTTACCATTATTTCAAAAGATGCTTTTGGTAAGAACACCATTACAGCCTGAGCAATATAGTTATATAAAGGGAATTCTTAATCTGAATCAGGAAACTATTATTATTTCCCCTAAAAAGCTTTTGGATTTGGCTAAAGAAGATCATGAAATCGAAAAATTTGTTGAATGTTATGGTCAAAAGATGGATGCTTACAAAAAAGAACTTTTAGTATTTAATAAAAATATGATTTTATCTGACGACTCTGAAATGAGTAAAGAGAGTAGAACTTCTGTATTATTAAAAATATGGCATCATACATTTTCCCAAAATTCACTTACAATTGCAGGAAACGATGATGATCATAAAATCTTCAAAAAACTTCAACAAAATGTTGAACAGGTAGAATCCCCAGACGAATAACGAAAGGAAAAATCATTCTATAAGCGAACAAACTTTTGATACCTTATTCGATCCGACATCCAACCGTTCGAGTATCGATATAACAGCTGTCGTATATTTGTGTCAATTGTTAGACTTAGACATTGCACAAGTGCTTGCTTTTCCGGAAGAAACAGCTATCAATCTGGAATGACCTGCTAAATAGCAAACTGTAGGTACTTCCACCATTCCATCCACTGGAAATAGAAACGCACAGGAAAAGGGCAGAAACCTGCCCCTTCCTGTGCGTTTCATCGATTATTCTATTTCTGAATCTTCTGATACTTCCGGTTCTCCTATGCTGTTCTGCTCCGTTGTCTCTTCTTCTGCTTCTAACTGTCCCTCCGGAGTCGCTTCCGGTTCTTTCGGAACCGTATCCATATCTTTCTGCGATTCTTCCGGTTCTTTTTCCTCTGAATCATCGCTCTTTTCCTCCGGATCTACACTTTTCTCCGTCTCTTCCGGAACAGTCGTTTCTGTTTCTTCTGCCTCTGGTATTTCTTCCTCGTTTGGTGTTTCAATAACCTCACCGGTATCCTGGCTGTCATTTTCCTGCAGCAGAATCCAGTTCAGCTGTCCTCCGTAATTCTGCATCGCATCCTGATTCCAGGTGCTGTCTCCTGCCGGATAATCTGCCTTTGCGTTTACCCTTGCAAATGCAGTTTCTCCGATCTCCGGTCTGTTTCCTGTAAAGTGGATCTCTTTTAATCCGCTGCACCCTGAAAACGCATAATTTTCGATCCGTTTCACATTTGCCGGGATCTCGATGCTTTTGATTCCTGTACATCCATAGAAGACACTTTCTTTCAGCGTATCGATACCCGTTGGGATATGGATGTTGCCTGCACTTGTACAGTTCTTAAAGGCATAGCTTCTCATATCTGTCACCGTATCCGGCAGCTGCAGTTCTGTAAGGCCAGTACATCCATAAAATGCACACTCCCCGATGGTTTTCAGGTTCGCCGAGAACTGTACTCCCTGTAATCCGGTACACTTCCGGAATGCATAATCACTGATAACCGTTACACTGTCTGGCATTTCCAGTGTCTTCAGATCGCTGCATCCATAGAAAGCACTTTCTCCGATTTTCTGCAGTCCATCCGGCATATATACGTTTTTCAGTCCTGTACAGTTCTTAAAAGCATACGCTCCGATACTCTGTACCTGTTTCGGCAGTTCCACATCCGTCAGCGCGGTTCCGTAAAATGCTGCTTCCCTCACGCTGGTCAATGCTGACGGAAGACTTACCGTACGCAGTCTGCTGCAGTTTTTAAAGCTGTAAATACCAATGATTGAAACCTGATCCGGAATATCGATTTCTTCCAGTGATGCACATCCATAGAACGCTGCCTCATCCAGTTTGATCAGTGTGGATGGCAGTGTTACCTCTGTCAGGCTGGTACAATTCTTAAACGTGTATGCCCAGATCGTATAGATGCCTTCCGGGACAGCTATCCGTTCCAGTGCACCGCATCCATAGAATGCACTTTCCCCTAATTTTTTCAGTCCAGTCGGCAGCTGCACATTTTTCAATACCGTACAGTTCTTAAAGGCATACGCTCCGACCGTTTTTACTCCGTCCGGAATCGTGACCTGTTTCAGTACCGGCATCCCATAGAACGCATAATTTCCGATTGAGGTGACTCCGCTTTCTATATTTACCGCCTGGATCTGGCTGTTATATTTGTACCATGGCATTTCCGATTTATACGTGTAATTTTTCATCGCACCGTTTCCGGAAATAGTAAGTACACCTTCCTGACTCAGGCTCCATGTTACATTCGTTCCACAATTTCCTTGTTGTATGATCGAACTTGCCTTTTTCACCGTGATACTTCCATTGTCTACGGTAAATGTTACGTTTTTCAGATCCACGTTATAAACTTCTTCCGGATCATATGAAACTGTAATGTCATGTTCTCCTTCCGCTGCATCTTCAGCAATCTGGAATGTCAGGACTGCTATCGCACCTGCTCCGGTCAGATTCTCCGAAGAGGTACCGTTTTCCCATAACATCGTGTACGGATTTGCTTTCAAATTATTGCCAAATGTGTGTTCTCCTAAGATTCCTCCGTCTTCTGCTTTCAATAATGTAAGGGTGCTTGCATCATAGCTTACCTTCAACCGGGCCGCTATAATTCCAGGATTCTGATTCATCTGAATCGCTATCTTTACAGTCTCTCCCGGTGCCCCGGAAGCACTCTCCACACTGAAACTTCCTTTCTGTTTTTCTTTTACTGTTACATAAAAGGATGTTGTCTTGTTTTCATAAGAGACAGTAACTTTCTGTGTTCCAACTTTATTCAACACCGTTGGTGTACAAGTAAAGCCACTCTGAATCTTCTGACTGCTTCCATCACTGTAGGATGCATTTAAGACCAGACCATTTGTATTCAGTGTATCACCTTCCTCGTACTCTGTCTTTTCCGGTTTTGATGCAATTGAAATGTTCGTCAGCTTCTTTTCCTTTACGGTTACACTACATTCTGCTTTTTTTCCGTTTCCTGTCGTTGCAGTAATCGTAGTCTCTCCGGCTCCTACTGCTTTTACCACGCCATCTTTTACCGTTGCTACTGCGGTGTTTCCAGATGACCATGTTACGGTTTTATCTGTTGCATTGTCCGGATATACAGCGGCTTTCAGCGTCTGTTCCTCTCCTGCCGCTTCAAACGTTAAACTTTCCTGACTCAATTCAATGTCTTCCACATCTACCGGCACAATCGCACTGACGCTTGCTGAACTCGCATTTCCATACCGGTCATATGCATAGATATGGGTGATATATTCCCCTGGCTCATAATTATGTGCTGATGTTTTTACCTGGTAGGTATAGACATCTCCGTTTTTTTGTCCGCTTGCCCCTGGATTGGTTTCCCAGGCCGCAAAAATATCATCCTGGCCATTATACGGTGTCCATGTCGGGAACTGTACGCGGTCCACTCCTGTATTATCCGTAACTTTACAGCTTACGGTGTAGCCACTCGAGGTCACGTTCGAAACCTTACAATCTGAAATGACCGGTGCTTCCGTATCCGCTCCGATCGTGACTTTTCTTTCCCCAAGGAATGCATTGACCCCTCCGCCTACATTGATCGCATACACCCGCACCGTCTGCTCTCCCGCATACTTCCGGTCCAGATCCAGCGTGATCTCATACCCATGATAGTTTCCACATCCATAGACGTTATTTACGTCCGTTCTGGAACGGTCTGCTGTCCCTGTTCCCACACAGGTGTCCCCAATATAGACGTGAATGCCAAGGGCGGCTCCCGTATTATCTTCATCGAAGGCCCAGCCTCCCAGGCTGACGGAATAGATCCCTCCATTCAGGCTGTCGATTGCTCCGATAGGGTTATGTCCCGTATCCCCGTCGATCCAGCCCATCTTATAATAGTTCTGGCCTGTAACAGGATACATGACCTGTGTCCTTCCGTTTTCACTCGCTACCTTGATACAGGTATCTCCGCTCGACACGCTTCCGATCGTATCCGAACCGCTCGATCTCCGGTATGCCGTATACTTTGCTCCTGCCGTCCAGCTCTGTGGGGAGGTCGAGCCGGGGATAAATGTGGACAGCGGCACATATGCGGTAAAACTTCCCGAGCTGGTCGGATAACTTACCTGGCACCAGCCATCTGTTCCGATCGAATTGATCGTGCAAAGGTCATTGGCTCCGTCAATATAGTGGCTGGAAATCGCGTAAGCCGCATGGCTCGCATTGTATACGGTAACTTTCCCTCCACTGATGGCATAAGCTTTACACGGGACCTTGTATGCTCCGGAGGATACAGATCCCCCCGGATTGCTTCCCCCAAATACACTCTCTTCCACCCAGCCTGCCTTGGAATAGCTCTGTCCGTTGACCGGATAGATCGCCTGGATCCTTCCATTTGCACCGGACACTTTCAGGCAGCGGTCTCCGGAAGAAATGCTTCCAATACTGTCACTTCCGCTGGATCTTCGATATGCGGTCCCACCGGATGTTGCCGTCGCTACAGAAGGCGAGGCATTCGGAATGAACTCCGACAGTTTGGCATACGCGGTAAAATATCCGGATGCTTCCGCGGAAGAAGGATACGTTACTTTACACCAGCCATCGGTATATACTTCATTGATCGTACAAAGATCAGAGGAGCCTGAGATATAACGATTGGAATACTGGGTTCCGCCTGCATTATAAACGCTGATTTTTCCGGTATTAATCGCATAAGCTTTGAACGGAACAAAACCGGAATAGCTATTGTTTGTAGTATGTTCATCATAATCATCAGGTAAATTATAATTATATGGCATTTTTACAAAATTAATTCCTCTTGAACCATATGTTGATGAAGCGTAGGAAGCCCATGTATAAGTACTGGTTCCAATTCTACATGCTCCATATCCGGAATATTCATTATTATTGCTTCCATTTGCCTGTGCTACAGTAAAACCATTTGTATCAATTGAAACAATAACCATAGAATGATTCGATTTACCTCCGGCTGCATAAGTTCGAATATGTGCCCCTGGTTTTGCTTTTCCATATAACAGATTCTTTAATGAGTCAGCTGTCACACTACCCGCAGCAATTGACCCTATGCTATAAAAGGCCTTTGCATTTGCAACATCATTCGTTCCAAATAACTTTTGTTCGCACCATAAAGCAAACGCATAGCATTGTGCCGTTCCACTCACATGAATGCAAGTACATGAGCTCGTTTGCGGCACACAAAGGCCCTTATTATGACATACACACGCTTTCCCCGTTGTTGAAAAATAACTCCCTGCGGAATATCCCATCCCTACTCCTGCAATTGTTATTTCATTTGCTGCTTTTGTTTCTAATGGACACTCGATCAAACATAAATTCAGCAATAAAACAATTGCTATACATTTTGATATTATTTTTTTCACACTCTCTCCTCCTTTGCTACTCTACAATTTTACTTTTGTCCATCCATCCCATCTTATACCCTCCGCTATCCAACGGATAAATAATCTGTGCCATGCCTCCTTTCTCCGCCACAACAGTAAAAGTATCTGTACTCCAGACTGATCCCAGCTGTGTTGTCCCCGCAGCTGTCCTGTAAACTTTCACATTTTCTTCTGTTCTCGCCTGGTATGGCGTAACCTGCGCTGCCTCCTCGATAAACTCCTCTGTTTTACAATAACCGGTCTTTCCATAACCTGCAGATCCGGCCGGATATTTCACTTTGCACCAGCCATTGGAATAAATCTGAAGAATGGTGCATAAATCTGAAGCTCCATCTATATAGCCATAATCAGTTCCTGTTCCACCAACTTCTGACTGGACATAAATCTTCTTTTCTGAAGCCGCATAGCATTGTATTTTTTGAAAATCCTGATACACTTTCGATACTTCATAATCGCTTTGTTTCTGCCCATAATTATTTTTCACGATTTCCTTCACAGCATCCGCAACATTCTGCCGGACAAGATTTCCCGAGTTCTTAAATTCTACCAGAAGTGCTTCTGCTCCCTGAAGTTGTGCCCAGTAAGAAAAATATCCGTGGGCACTGTCCGTAAGTTCCTTTTTATGATTGAGACCGACATGCAAAGAAAAGACCTCTGCAAGGTCGCCACTTCCGATAGTACAATTCTCCCAACCATGAAAATCAATGACAACGTTTGGATGGCATGCCTGCACAAGATCACGCATCGCCCTTGTTTCTACCGCCGAAAATGGTTCCAGTGTATAATTTCTGCCAGAAGTATACGCGACATGACTCGCATCAAAATCCCTGTTTAAGTCAATACCTTCTGCATTGCATCGTCCAAAACCATTGTTTGTTGCTCCCTCCGCAAGCCCATCCGGGTTGCAGCTTGGGATTACGAGAAGTCGGCACTGATGCATATCTTCTTGTTTTGAAAAGTAATCTACCAAATAATTCCCCAGGTCAACCAGAAGCTGTCCGTCCTTCGCGTATTCGTCTTCCCAGCCGTGAATTTCAAAATTCAGCAAAATGGTTCTCTCATATGTTCCCTGCTGAACACTCCAGCAAACTAAATCACGCCCCTGAGTACTTGTTCCGTATTGAAAAGATGTGCACGTTACCTGATTTTCCGATGTCGTCGTGGTAAGTATCTTATACGACTGCAGATCTTCGCTTAATGCTCCCTGATCGGTAATATCCGGTGTCTCCGGTTCTTTTGTCGGCTCCGGCGTTTCAGATGGTTCAACCGGATCTGGTTCTTTCGTCGGCTCCGGTATAACCGGTTGAAGTTCAATATTCCAGCCTCCTGCAAGATATCTTCTTAAATAGGTAACATCTTTCAGATTCACTGCTCCGTCTGCATTGACATCCATGATTCTTTTATCAATAGTCGCACTTCCCTCTTCTTCTGTAAGCAAACGTCTCAATATTGTGACATCCTTTAAGTTAATCTGCCCATCCTGATTCACATCGCCACAATATTGTGTTCCCGCCTGTACAAGTTCTGTCCACTGTCCATTTCCCATACAGGCAACCGTTATAATGCCCAAAATCTGCATACTCTTCATCCACTTTTTTATTTTTTTCATCTTCCTTCCTTACAACAGTATAAAAATGGGGTGGTTATCCCCCCCCATAATTTTTTAACACTTACACAAAAATAGACGTTACTTTCTTAATGACTCAAACGCCTCATTCAGATCCTCGCCCTCCGGCCAGTTATTCATGTACCAGTTTTTTACTTTTCCATTTTTATCACTTTTAATTTCAATTAAATATTGACCGTTATTAATAATGGCAATGTACGTTCCCTGTCCCAGGTCTTTCCAACCATTCTTACGTAATATCGTTCCGGCCTCTGTTACTTTATCCCCAATATGAATTCCATACAGCTGAACATTCGGATTACCTTCATTCTTCATGCTGAATATTGGATAAACGCTATCATCCCATTCCAGATAAAATCCATTCACAACATATGAATCATTATTTCCCCAAAATTGCCAATATTTTGTAGGTTTCATCTGTAAAATAGGCTTCAGGCTTTTGTAATCATTCAGATAATTTTTGACATCAATTTCGTTACCCTTATGATAAATCCATACACCGGAACTATTAACATAATCATCACCAATCCATGTACTGGTAGCCATGACTCCATTAGCGTACATGTAGTACCATTTCCCGTTGATTGCATGCCAACCTTCTCCAAGCATCGCTCCGCTTGCCTGGAAATAATACCAATTGCCTCCGATGTTTTTCCAACCGGTTACCATATAGCCATTTCCATCAAACCAGTACCAGTTTCCATTGATCGCTTTCCACTGATTTGCAGGATAACTTCCATTATCCTCCTGATACCACCAGCCCACACTGTTCTGCTTCCAGGATGCTGCACGGACTGTCATCGGAGTCACACTGGTCGCCAGGATTGTTCCCGCGAGTAACAGGGTACAGAATTGTTTCGTTCGCCTCATATAATCTCTCCTTCATATACCTTCAACTGCATTTTTCTATAATTTTCTTATCCCTTTTCTTCAACCACTTACATTCCTAAAAGGGTCGTTTATTTTCTCACAAACAAACGACCCCTTTATTTATTTTACTTTTCTGTATTCCAACTCAAAGTTCCACCATAATTTTTCTGCTTTTCTTGTGTCCAGGTGTTATTTCCGTTCGGATATTTTACATTTGCTGTCACCTTTGCAAACGAATAATTTCCAATTACCGGTGCATCACCAAGGAATTTTACTTCTTCCAGTTTTTCACAACGTGAAAAAGCATAATCTCCAATGATAGATACCTGCGCGGGAATCTCTATTTTTGTAAGTCCTTTGCACTCATAAAACAGGCTTTCTCCAATTTCTTTTAAAGTAGACGGTAAGCTCACTTTGGAAACTTTTGTACACCCTTTAAATGCGTATCCTTTTGCTACCTCCACACCTTCTGGCAATACCAGTTCTGTCAGATTTTCACAACCATAAAATGAGCTCTCACCTATTGTCTTTAAAGCCTTCGAAAACTTTACGGTCTGGAGTCCTGTACACTTTCTGAATGCATAATCTGCAATTTCCGTTACTGTTTCAGGCAGTTCTACTACTTTCAAACCAGCGCACGCATAGAATGCACTATCATCAATCTTTTTCAATTTCGATGGCCACTGTACAGTTTCCAATCCAAGACAATTTTTAAATGCATACTTTCCAACTTCTGTTACCTGATCCGGAATTACCAGTTCTTTCAAGGCTGTTCCATAAAAAGCAGCTTCCCGAATTGTCTGCAATTTTTTCGGCAAAGTAAGTTTCTGAAGAGATGTACAATTTTTAAAGCTATAAATTCCAATGATTGAAACATTATCCGGAATATTCAACTGTTTTAACGAAGTGCAACCGTAAAATGCTGCCTCATCAATCTTAATCAACGTAGACGGTAATGTAACTTCCGCCAATTTTGTACAATTTTTAAACGTATATCCCCAAATAGTATACAGTCCTTCCGGAATATTGATTTTACTCAATGACGTGCATCCATAGAACGCGCTTTCACCGATTTTTGTTAAAGTCGATGGAAGTTGCACGTCACTTAAACCTGTAGCATTTTTAAACGCATATGCCCCAATTGTTTTTATTCCTTCCGGAATCTGAATCTGTTTCGCCACTTTCATGCCATAAAAAGCATAATCTCCAATAGAGGTAATTCCATCTTTTATCAGAATTGACTGGATTTCATTATTATACTTATACCATGGCATCTCCGACTTGTATGTATAATTTTTCATCGGTCCGCTTCCGGAAATAGTCAAAGTTCCTGTACTACTTAAGATCCAGGTCGCATCAGCGCCACAGTTTCCCTCAGCTATTACATTTTCTTCTCCAACGGTAATGCTTCCACTAACCGTTCCGACTTCAACCGGATTCAAATCCTGATCAATGATTCCACGATCCTCGTATGAAACATTTATTGCATATTTCCCTTTGCTTTCAGGTGTTTTAAAAGTCAATATCGCAATAGTCCCATTCGATCTGTCTGCTTCTACATTATCCCATACTAGATTTATTGGATTCATTGAGAAATCGCCCGGTTTCGTAAACGTCATAGATGAAAAAGCATCACCGGCAGAAACTTCAGTCAATACCAGATTTTTGTCATAGGAGATCTGCAGTGTTGCACCGCAGATTCCTGTATTATTTGAAATTTCAATCGGAACATCAACTTCTGTTTCTGCCTTAGCAGTTACATCTGCCACTTTAACAGACGGTTCATTGGCAGCTGCCAATACCTGTTGCTTATTCATCGAAAACAGACTGAGTATAATTCCCAACAATAACCATGTTTTTTTCATGTTCGTTCCTCCACTCACACTTTCGTCCATTTACTATTTCACACGGTATTTTACATACTTCGTGATATCTCTCACATCACTCTGTCCTGTCGGATCAGAATTGCTACTCTTTGAAACATCTCGATAGTAATAGTAGGTATAAATCGGCTCACAATAATACCAGCGTGTTCCATAATTATCAGATACCCATTCCTGACTTGTAAAGTTAGAACATGGCCAGACAGTCATATATCGCCCGGAACTGTAATACCATTTATATCCTCTTGAATAATTTCCATTGGAACCAGCTTCTGTCAACTGATAGTCCAGAGTATATTCATAATAATTACGTCCATATGATGAAGTTGCTTTATCCGATCCACCTGATGCATATTCACTTGTAGAATACCGGTAATAATGATACAAAGTCCGATAATTGGATGATGTTACATAAGACTCTGACCATACATTTCTTTCTCCATTAGAAGGGTCTGAATATACCGGTCCCTGTGTGCCACCCCATCCAGTTCTTCTTGTATCATATTTTACATAGCCACCAAGCGAACCATTATTACTTTCCGTATATTCTCGCTGTATATAATCCCACTTTTGGTTTGTAATCTGCGCCCCACTTGGAACCTCAGACTCTCTTACCCAGCCTGATTCCGCATGCTGTTTCCACTGTGCATAAATCGTAGTATCCTGTTGAATAGTCGAATCCTCACTGATTTGTGTACCACCTGAAGCTGCAGTAAACCAACCAGTAAAATCATAATAATCTCTCGTTGGAACAGGTAATTCACCGATTTTCTGCGAACCTGCCATTGATCTGCTCGTTTCAGATACCGTACCGCCATTTGCATCAAACGTAAGCACATATGGTTTCCATTCCCACTTTGCATACAACGTATGATCGCCAAACGCTGACACTACCGTTTCTTCGGTAACCTTTTCCGCATCTTCATCTTTTCCTGTATACCAGCCCAGGAAGTTATACTCTTCTCTTTCAGGAACCGGAAGTTCTCCATATTTTTCCGCATACCGTACGGTCTTTGTTGTCTCTTCCAATATTCCTTCATCCGGATCAAACGTTACCGTTATCGGATTCAAAATTCCAAGGAATTCTTCCTTGTTGATGTTTTTAACTTCTCCTTCTGTTACACTTAACATCTTTTCATTTTCAATCGTGCCACATACAAGATAATTACCTTTTATATGTAACATACTTGCAATTGATGCATTAACTTTCTTCAAACTTACCGTCTGACTGATTACCGTATCTTTAGCCTGAGAACTTAAGTTCACATCACTGAACAGACTCAGTTCTGTCTGATCCGCTAACAATGCAAGTGCAAAGCTTGGACTATCTGTTACCGTAATTCGATTCAACGTAACTTTCGATGAATTTAATTTCAGAGGGATATCTTCATTCTGAACAAAATTCATATTACTCAGTACAGTTTCCTGTGCATCCGATTCAATCTGAAGATTCTGATAGGTTCCGCCTCCACCCATCAAAGCAAAATATTCCGTTTTGTCATCAACAGTAATTTTACGCTGGTCAAAAGCCTCCTCAAATCCTGATATATTCACAGAAATTTTTCTGGCGCCGGAGTCAATGGCTTTTTCTGCCACTTCACTATTTGCTGCATATACCGCAATTTCCGGTACATTTTCAAATGCTTTTTCACCCAAATGCGTAATCTTGTTATCGATAGAGAATTTCGACAAAGCTGTACAATCTTTAAATGCATTATCCCCAATGCTTGTCACACCAAATGCAATAACTGTTTCCAGATTTGTACAGCCTTCGAACGCATTATCCGGAATTTCGCTTATATAAGCTGGTAAAACCACTGTTTTAATATTTTTATTTCCCCGGAAAGTATCTGCATTAAATTTCGTTACTTTATGAGCACCGTAGGTTCCGTCCTGATGATCAACAGAATAGTACTGCGGGATAGTTACCGTTCCATCAAATCCATTCTGCGCTTCAAATCCGGTTACACATCCATTTAAATCATACTCAAGGCCTGCGGTCTCACCCGTAACTCCTGCCACAAACTCGTTTACTTCATACGGAATCTCAAATGTTACGACACCATTTTCGCAGTCATCAAATGCTGAGTTACTCATAGAATAATCTAAAAACAAATGTCTTTCATCATCTAACACATTATATGTAGATGTATAATAGGAAGCTGTTGCCACATCATACCCAACTACTCCAAACACGTGAACAGTTCCTGCCATTACAACGCGGTACCATCCTTTTTCTTTTGCTCCGGTTTTCAGCGTTTCCGTTCTTGTTTCTGAGCTTCCTTTGGAATATCTTACCTCTGTTGAATATGTATCACTTTTCGTATTGGTTTCCTCATCCGTCGCCGTCTTACTGTCTTTTCCACCAATAGCCTTTCTCATACTGTACGCTGTCTTATTAGATATTTCCCTCGCAATCGTATTAGAAAGCGAGCTGCTCTTACTGTTCTGCTGACTTCTCTCATACCCTGAGTTAGAATTCCAACTGCTTGACTGATTTAGTGATGCATTATAGTAAGAATTTGTATTTTCAATATCTTCTGTTCCAACATAGCTGGAAGTATGTCCGTCATAATGTTTCGCTGTGTCATTTCGAATTCCACCGGCAATTTCACCACTTACAGTGGAAGTATTCTTCACATTTGCGCTTACCTTGGCAACTTTTACCGGAACTTCCACACCGGCACCAACCTCTGATGTATTACTTGCCCCAAGTTTTGCATCCACATACATTCCTGTTGACGTATCATAAGACCCATTAATTCCAACCGATTTATCCGTTGTTACTTTTGCCGAAGTATCCTTGGAACCTCCCGATTGTGTACTGGAATACGTAGATCCACTGGAACTGTTACTTACAAAATATTTTCCACCCGTTACATTTCCTTCGGAATCTGTTCTTGTCGTCGTCTTATTCTGCTTGTCCTCTGTTATCTGCGATGTTGTATATACAGAATTCCACTCACTTGCCAATGTCCAACTGGAACTTCTTGTTGTCGCATTTGCAATTGTATTTGCTATGGTTTTTGCATTACTTTCTGTAATGTTATCTGTCGCTTCATAACTCTGGTCAATACTGATTCCATCCGAATTAACTTTTTCCTTTACCACACTAAGAGGTACATTTTCAATTCTTCCAATGTCATAGATAAACAGGAACTGACCATTTTCATCATCTTCAATGCTACTGATTTTGTCGTATTTTTCATAGCTGACCGCTTTGAATCTTTCTGATGTCCAGTTCGCATGGAGCGTGATCTGGCCTGTGGTTCCCGGCTTGATTCTGGATACAATAAAACCATCATCGGTAGACCAACCGACAAAAACATAGCCAAATTTAGATGGATTCGTCAATGTCGCTCCTGTATCCACCGTGTAAGTCAAAACTGCATCTGATATCGGAGTATCCGGTGCATCGTACCGAATCTGGTACTCAACCTTTTTCCAATGTGCATATAATGTTTTATTTCCTGTACTTCCCACCGGAATTTCCGTTACCTTTTCTCCACCGGTTTGATCTGTATACCATCCTTCAAAGCTATATCCTTCTGCTCCTTCCGGCTGTGTCAAATACTCAAGCCCGTCTTGTTTTGTATATGTTGCCGGATTCGGATTTGTAATATTCAAACTTGCCAGATACGGATCATTGTCTGCAATTCGATATGTGATTGAATATGTTGCTTTCTTTAATGCCGGAATTTCTTCCTGTTTTTTCAAAACGGTTCCACATACAGAACAATGTGATCCTTCTGTTAATCCTGTAGAATTGTAAGTGGGTTCTACTGCAGAATCAATTACAACAGTATGTCCATTTTCCGGTATTTTTGTTGCACTCAGTGTAATTTCACGATTACCATAACTGTCACCAAAATACTTTCCACACGTCGTACAATGCCAATATGCAATATTTCCTTCTTCTGTACAAGTCGGTGCTTTATATCCGGTTCTTTCCATTGTATGTTCGCAAGGCAGATAACTTGGTGCCTTCAGTTCCACACCATATCCTCCGGCAATGTATCGTCTCAGATATATAATATCAACAGAATTTACTTTTCCGTCATCGTTTACATTTGCTGCATTTTCATTGATTTTAACGTCATATCCACCTATAATATAACGTCTGGTAAGGATAATGTCCGTAATATCGATATTTCCGTCACTATTTACATCTCCCGGTGTAAAATTTAATACAGAAACAGACCCGGATTTTGTAGTTGCATCAACATACTCCAGATTTTTATCATAGAAATCGCCATTAACTACGCTAACATTGATCGGAATCGCTTTCCCTGTTTCTACATCTTTATCCACCTGGAATGTTAATTTCAAAATTACGCCGTCTTTAATATCTTCCTCTTTACAATCCTGTCCATCCCAGATAAAACGGCATGGGGAATTAAATTTCGCAGGTTTTGTCATTGTCAAATAAGAAAAAGCTTCACCTGCTGTTGCATCGATAAGCGTTAAGCCATTACCAAAATCAAATTCCAATGTACCTCCAAGAATGCCTGAGTTGTTTTGTACTGAAACATCAACACTGACTTTTCCCCCCGGAAGTGCGCTTTTATTTTCTATGCTAATTACAGTTTTTTCCTCTGACGCTTTGCTTTCTTTCCCAGCTGCATACACCGGGTCAGATACCGGATACACCAAGAGCATCAACGCCAGAAGAAAAGAAATCACTTTTTTCCATCGTTTCATATGTTTGTTTCCTCTCTCATGCTAAATTTTCTTACTTTCTTCACTTCGTTATCGTAATAAATCCATTTTCAATAATCGGATCTACTACTTCCAAATTTTGATCTACTGTTCCATCTTCATCTTTTGTCAACACAACTTGTGTTTTTCCTTCCGGAGCATTTTTTAACACTTCAAATTCCAGTTTTAAGATTTCTCCATCCTGAATTTGATCTGTCGTCAAGTTTTCTCCATCCCATAAAAAAACACAACCATTTTCCAATGTTTTTGAATGGTTCATGTCAAGAATTCCTTCGAAGGCTTCCCCCTCCTCTGCGCCCGTAAGCTTTAAGACAGTGTCATCAAAAGAAAGATTCAGTGTCATGCCTAAAATACCAGGATTGTTCACCAGTGAAACTCCAATCGTTACCTTGTCACCCTGTTTTGCCTTGGCATTGGAAATAATAATAGACGGAATTTTATTGTTTGATGCTTTTTCCATTTTTTCCGTATTTTCTTCTTCTATTCTCTTCTGTAATTGCACCTCCTTTTCTTTTTGCATCGTATATTTTTTATTCACATAGCCGCCGACTGCTATCAATAAAAAAATGCCAAGCAAAACACTTCCAATAATCCAGTTTCTTTTCTTCATTTTCTCCTCCTATCTGTTTTGCACGAAGATCTTTTTCTCTTATTGTAGATAATCACCTTCTTTTTTTCTGATTTTCTTTATTTTTCTTTACATTTTACCACGATTTACTACCCCCTCCCAAGATGTGTCACGTTTTGTGTCGGTTTTATTTTCCTGTCCTGAACGCTTCCAACTATCAGTCATTCTTCTCATAAACAACTTAACTTTTCCCCACACCAAAAAATCCTCTATAGCTTAAACTTTCCACCATAGAGGATCTTTCCAAATTCTATTTATCTACTTTTCACCCAACAGCCGCCCCATTCATCGCTGCCGTTTTTATTCCTGTCCTTCTACCTTTTCTCCTTCCATCTCCCCCAGAACTCCCTCCTGGTTTTGGTTTTCTCCTTCAACTTCTTCTTCCGTCGTTCCCGGCTGTTCCGTAATTTTTTCCGTACTTTCCGTTCCCGGCGTTACTTCTTCCTGTCCTTCCTCCTGCTTCCCTTCTTCCGGATTTTCCTGCTCTGTAGATTCATCGACGCTTTCCGGCTCGCCTGCGGTCAGCCATTCCAGTCTGCCGCCGTAGTTTTGCATCTTATCTGCGCTCCATGTTTCATTGTCTTTCGGGCAGCTTACCTGTGCGTTGACTCTGGCAAAGGCATATGCGCCGATCTCCGGTGCATTGCCAAGGAAGGTAACGGTCTTTAAGCCACTGCAGCTGGCAAAGACATAATTTTCCACCTGTGTTACATGTTCCGGAATCTCCATGCTCTCCAGACGGCTGCAGCCATAAAAAGCACTTTCCCGCAAAGCGGTCAGACCGGCAGAAAGCGTCACCCGGTTGATTCCGGTACAGTTTTTAAACGCGTAGCTGCCGATTTCTTCCAGGCTGTCCGGGAATGCCAGTTCCATCAGACCGCTGCAGCCGTAAAAAGCACTCTCTCCGATCTTTTTCAGATGTTGTGGCCACTCTGCATTCTGCAGTGCAACACAGTTTTTAAATGCATAACTTCCAATCGTATCCACTTTTGCAGGAATCGTCACTTCTGTCAGCGCAGTGCCATAAAAAGCGGCCTCGCGGATACCGGTCAGTGCTTTCGGCAGCCGGACCGTGTGCAGGTTCTTACAGTTTTTGAAGCAGTAGATTCCGATGATTGCAACCTGATCCGGAATCTCCAGTTCTTCAAGGGATGCACAGCCGTAGAACGCAGCCTCATCCAGTTTGATCAGTGTGGATGGCAGAGACACCTCTCTCAGACCGGTACAGTTTTTAAACGTATATCCCCATACCGTGTACATGCCCTCCGGGATCACAACCTTCTCCAGACTGCTGCAGTTAAAGAAAGCGCTTTCTCCCAGTTTTTTCAGCGTAGACGGCAGATCCGCCTGTTTCAGCACCGCACAGTTTTTAAATGCATAGCCGCCGATGGTTTTTACTCCCTCCGGAATGGTAATCTGTTCCAGCACAGGCATTCCGTAAAAGGCATAAGCACCGATCGAAGTCACTCCGTCTTCTATTTTCACTGCATGGATCTGATCGATATACGGATGCCATGGCATCTCCGTTTTGTATGTATAATTTGTCATATCACCGGTTCCGGAGATTGTGAGTGTTCCCTCGTCATCCAGATTCCACTGTACATCGGCTCCGCACACGCCGGAGATTCCTTCCCGCTCCGGTAATTCTATACTGTTTACATACGTCTGGGAGGCAGAAGAGGTGTATCCCTGATAGTAAAGCGTAGAGCCTTCTACAATGACTCCCTTAATCTTTTCTCCTTTTTCCGTACCATCATACAGAACCTGCTCGTTACCGTTTTTCAGCGAATATGCATAGATTTTCTGTCCTGTTGTATAATAGAGAACATCGCCTTTTTGGGCCAGCGTGATTCCCGTGTTTTTGTCACCGAGCGGCTGGCTTTTTCCGTCCGCCAGCGAATACTGATACAGCTGATAATCGGTATAATAAGCCATTCCGTTCCGGAAATATACCGGTGAATCGATCTTTCTCCAGTACGCATTGCTGTATTTTGTGCTGCTGCATTCATAAGGCTCCGAATCAAACGTATGACCCAGATTTTTCATCTGTTGTGTATTTCTCAGAAAATATGTATGTGTTGCCGCACCATACCGGTCTGTACCATTGTAGGTCGGATCATCAAACGTACAGTCCACGTTATAATACGCTCCGTCAACCTTTATCACATTCCAGGCATGATTCATGGAATTGCTCGGCAGGAAATGTGTTTCCACACCCAGATGGTTCATAATATACATATATGCGAACGCATAAGACTGGCATACGCCTTTTCCCTCCATCAGCACTCCATAGCTTGTATAATTTGAGTAAGAATAATCATACTCCGCATGGGAAACCAGGTAATCATGAATCGTAATCGCCTTCTGTTCCTCTGTCATGGAATCATCTACCAGCTGATAGATATCGGCGAGTTTCTGATCAATCTTCTGAAAAGCCTGTTTTGTCTCTTTCACAGATGCATACGGCTTATCTATGGTCAGCTGCACATACTGTCCTTTGCTGGTGATCCATAATGAGATACCTCCATGCTCCTTCGGAAAATACGGGGAATATCCATAATAATAATTCATCGCATATCCGCTGTCCCGTGTGAGGTTCAGATCTGCAATATTCACTACGGTCTTCCCGGAAAGCATCGCTTCTTTCACCCGTTCTTCCAGTGTACTGAAAAGCTCATAATCCGTTCCGGAGTACACTTCTCCCTCTGCTCCATAAGTACTGATCTTGCTGTCATACAGCTTTGGTTCCTGCGGTTTTAAGTCCCCCGTCATTCTCACAGCCTCTGCTGCAAATGCTTTCTGTGGCAGGATCCATGCGGATATCATAACCAACAGTACCAGAAAAATTCGTCTGATTTCCTTATTTTTTCTCATATGTTCCTCCTTCATTGATCGTATCAGTCTGCAACAACTTTCTGACGTTCTTTTTCCCTGATCACCCTTTCTTTTTTAACAGCCCCTGGAATACCTGCAACAGTTCTCCTTCTTTTCTGATCTCTCCCGCAATACTTACTCCAAGAACCACGCAGGCTGAAACCATCATAGCAATATACGATTCGTTGATCCGCAACAGATAAGTAAGCAGGATAACTCCGACCGGAACGATCCACCAGCTCATATACGTCCGTACTTTCACAGGTGTTTTTCCCATCCATTTGCTGACGTAATAGTATTTTCCGATTTCTTCCAGCAGCGCCTGTGCACATAATCCATATAATACAAACAGATTATCTTTACGGAAGATCACCATGACAATCACCATGGCAGCCAGTGCGATTTCTCTGAACCGGTTATCCCACTTTTCATTCCCTGTCATCTGCAGCATGCCGCTGCACGGACCAAGCGTTGCCGCAAATATAAAAATCGCCGAACACAGGCTGAACAGGAATGCATAGTCTGTCAGTTTTGCGTCCAAGATCCGTAAGATCGCCCGTGGATATCCGATCAGTACAACCGCCAGCGGTCCTACGAACAGCATCTGGATCCGCATGATCATACCGTAACATTCACATATTTTTCCTTTTTCTCCCTCTCTGTACAGTCTGGAGAACTCGGGAAGAAAGATTTTTGCGGTCGGACCAGAGATAAAGTTAATTAATTTTTTCACCGTAAGCACCACGCTTACCACTCCGGCCTCGAACGCTCCGGCAAAGAAATACTGTATGATCACCGGCATCTGTCCGATTAATGACTGAATAAAATCCGCCCGCTGATAGTTTCCCCACTTTTTCATAGAAACCGTATGTGACAGATCCTCTCCGCGTTCGGAATGGAAGCCGCGGAATACCAGAAACATCGCAATGATCACGCAATATTGAAAAACATATAAGATCAGCAGTGTTTCGGATGTCAATTGATTCGCAGCCGAGAGCAGGAAAAATCCGGCAACCAGAATCACCCTTCCTACAATGTATTCACCTGTCAGAGAGATCATCTGATGTTTTTGCGCCAGCAGAGTACTGCTCTGATCCATTGTGAACATTTCCAGACCGGTGATCAGGAACACACAGCAGTACCACGGTTTTCCAATTATCAGAACGGCTGCACAGAACACCGCCAGTGATGGGATGACATAGCGGAAATAGTATTTTCTTTTGAATTTACCGATGGATGTATTTTTTACCGATAAATAATAGGTATTACACTTGGTCAGGGCAGAGAAAAAGACCCAGAAGATCAGATCCGCAAAATTGATCCAGGTGGAAAAGTTTCCGTACCCGTCCACTCCTATTTTTCTTGTAATAAGTACCTGAAAGATCACTTCCAGTCCCGCACCAATGCCCTTCAGGATCACACTGGCAAAAAAAATCACACTCATTTTTTATCCTCTTTACATAAAAAATTCATACGGCAATGTTCCACCGATATTGTTGATCACCATTCGCAGAATATACTGCACCATACTTCCTGACATAACCAGCATCGTAGCCCATGCTCTCCGGTTACAGTCCGGAATCGTATCGATCAGGTCCGGCAGAAGGATAATCATATAGGTACCAAATAAAGCTGCCACACGCGCCGCCATTTTAAATCCGATGTTCATTCCGAAGCAGCACATGTTTAACGTAAACATCCATGCTCCGATCGGGCATCTTTGAAACATCGTGCTCCGTTCTTCCCGTTTCATTACCACCGCGACGATTACGATCATACAAAGATATAAGATTCCGACCAGTAAGGATTCCTGTTTTTCATTTCCCGCTGTAAGATAACTGCCCGCTGCTCCGGAAAACAGTGCCTGTATCAGAGACGTATATCGAAGTGCAAAAACTCCGCCTGCCACAGAAACTATCCAAAGGCCATACATCTTTTTATTGGAAATGAACGGCCTTTTGAACAGAAAATACAGGGGGATAAAAATCAAAACGGATTTATGAATGCATGCTGCCACACAGATCAGACCCATATACCGTTTCCAGTCACGCTTCTCGATATATTGCATTGCATAATAACAGATCATGATCGCAATGGCATTTCTTGCAACGTTCATTTCCGTCTGATAGATTCCCAGCGTAAGATACAGCCAGATGCTCAGAAAATAATTTTTAGATTCTTTCTTTATCAGCCGATAGAGCAGCAAAAAAATTGTCAGACTGTTACCGATCGTGATAATCTGCCAGGAACTTCCCAAAATGCCCCATATCTTATTATAGAGCCGGTATCCCCATTCAAAGTCAAGGCTCCAATTACCGGCCTGCGTAGCATAAGTTTCCATGCTGAAGACCTTTGTAATAGGAGCTTTGCTTAATTGTTCAAACACGTAACAATAAAACTTTGTATCCACCCCTACGGTCGGTGCGCGCATAGCCATAAAGAAAAACAGGATCATACACGAAATAAGCAACGCAAGTTTCTGTGTATCAATCGCTTTGTTTTTTCCTATTATAACGATACTCAGTGGATAAATCATCAATATAGATATAACCAAATACCAAAACATAGCATTCCTCCTGTTCCAGTATTATTTAAAAAAGTTTCAGCCGCAGCCGGTAGATAGCCTGATTGATACAGGACGGTGTATAATATGCAACGCGCAGTCCAAACCGCAAAAAACGGTTCGTTTTATTTTTTGTGCCTTTCCAGTTCTTCAGTGCCTGGTAAGCCATCTTTTTTTCTCCGGCCATGATACTGGTGAAGATGTATACCGTCATCTTCAGATCATATTTTTTCTGTATGATCTCCAGCTCTTTTTCTGTATGTGCCGGGTTGTCTAATTCTTCTTCCAGATCTTGTAAAAAGGCCTTCGCATATGCGATCTTCACTCTGGTACGGGCATTTTCCTGGGCATTTCTCGTGTATTCCACACATACTTTGGAAGAATAGCTGACCTTCGGATTATTTCTTGCTACTCTTGCCCACATATCCAGATCCTGACCGATTCTTTCTCCAGGCTTAAACATCCCTGCTTTTTGCAGTGCTGTTCGCCGGACAACTGTAGCCGAAGTCCATACAAAGTCGTATTTTTCTCCCAGTGTTTCCCAGTAACTTTCGATATATCCTTCTTCCGGTTCCCGCCGTGTCGAGACATTGACCCGGCCATCCTTCATCAGAACCTCATATGCGGTCACAAAAATATCACTTTCCGGATAACGCGAGATCAATCCGGCAACCGTCTCAAGATAGTCCGGTTTCCAAGCATCATCCGCATCAAGAAACGCAATATATTCTCCTGTTGCATTTTCTATTCCGACATTTCTTGCAACAGACACCCCCTGGTTTTTCTGCTGAAAGATACGGATCTTCGTTGACTGTATCTGTTTCACTTTTTCCGCTGAATCGTCGGTTGACCCGTCATCTACGACCAGCACTTCATAATCATTATGCTTCTGGTTCAAAACACTTTCAATTGTATGGATAATATGATGTCCCTTATTATATAAAGGAATTACAACGCTAAACTTCATTTTGGTTTCCTTGCCCTCCGTCATTTTTCCTGATTTCCTTTTAACTTCAGAAAGGGTCTGGCATCTGCCGGACCCTTTTTGTCCTACTGATTCTGATTGTCTGTCGAACCTTTAAGATTCTGTAAACAATCTTATTTATAATGTTCTGTCTCTTTATTCTACGTTTTCAAAATATCCGTTTCAATATGTGTCAGCTTTTGTGTCGACTTTTCTCATATTTTTTACAATTTTGATGCTCTCAACCTGTCAATTGCTTCTCGAATCGTTTTCTCTGCTTCTCTCTTTTCATAAAACCGCTCCGCTTCCATACTCTCGCAGTAATCATAGAACGAGTGGAGCAGCTCGGATTCCTCCAGAATAATATCCAGAAATACTTTCTTCTCCTGCAATGCGATCCGCAACAGCCCGTGTTCGGAAGTAACATAAAGATTCATGTTTGTTTTTCTGTCGCTCATTGGAGTTTTCAAAAATCGGGTTCCGGTTCCTTCTTTATACTCCAGAATCTTTTCTACGATTTTTATGCGGTCTTCTACCGTCGGCGGTGTATACAATACCGGGTCCAGTTCGGTAATGATTCCGGTTTCCAGAAAACACCGGATCCCCTCCATAGAAAAGACATACATAACATCCTGGTTGGCCAGACACCGACAGTATTCCGTTGTCATCTGAACGAGGATCTCCCGGTTTTCCATCTGCGGTGCCACATATTTTTGAATCAGTTCCGCATCCAGAAATGCCATCACACAGGGATCATCCTGCAGGCTGTAACCCGAATATTTTGTGGCCACCATATTACCTACCGTTTCAAACTGTTCCGCAATATTCTCCACGCAGTTGATCAGTTTTCTGGACTGTTTCTTCTGTCGCCGGAACATCTCTCTCATCTGTTTCAGCACTTCCGGTTCACTGATCAGATACCCTTTTTTCATATCTGCTGTCAGCAGACATCCGTACTCTGAGGTCAGGATCATATATGGAAACATCGTAAATTCATAAGAATTCGCTGAAATATCGCCATAATAGTACCAGGTATTATATTGATAGTTGTAGTTATAATAAGGTAAGATTTTCTTTAAACATTCCAGATTATATAGTTTTTCCCCTTCCATATAATCCGGTTTATTGGACAGACGGACGATATGATCGATCTGAAGACTGCTCTCTCCATGTCCGCAAAGATTTAAAACATTACTCAGTCCATCAATCTCCGGCTGCACCAGCATCTGGATCTTTCCATGTTCGCACTTCATCTCTGCCGTAAACATATGTATCAATATGCTCTCGATATCATGGCTGTTTTTCAGTATGAGATTTTTTCCATTCTCCATATCAATCCGAAAATCAATCTGTGCCATCGAAAGAGCCGTTTGGGCAAATGCAAATGACGCCAGAAAATCTTCTATATTTTTTCTTCTGTAATATGTCTCATATCCCACAACAGAGATTTTATATTTCTCTATCAGCTGTTTTTCTTCATCCGGTGACAGATGCATATATTCTGCAAGTTTCTTTACAAACGAAAGATCCGGTGCATTCCGTTTGCCGCTGGTCAGCTTGTACATATTCGCCCGGTCATAATTACAGTATTTGGCCAGCATATAAATATTCGTATCTCTCTCTTTTATGAACTTTGATAATATCTGTGAAAATTCACTCATAATCCCTCATTTTCCTTACACTAAATTGTTTTTTCTCGATTCCTTTTTTCTCCGAATGCAATCTTATCTTTTGCATCCCTTTGTAATCATCATGTTCTTGTTTTTGTATTGACATGATGTTGATTTTTTTACCCGTATACGGGTAAGTATAGCGAATTTAGACTTCCTAGTCAACCCGTATACGGGTAACTTCCAGCTGTACTCTTGATACTATTATTCCAAGCAATAAAACGACTAAAAAAACAGAACTGTCCTTTTATAAACAGTTCTGTTTTTCTTGTTTTATTGTTTTATTGTTTTATTTTTTTTACTTTGCAGCTTCCCAGGTAAGTGTTCCACCATAGTTTTTCTGCTTATCTGTTCCCCAGGTTGTATTTCCTGACGGATATGTAATTTTTGCTGTCACTCTGGAAAAAGCATTTGCTCCGATCGTCGGCGCATTTCCTTTGAAGTTTACTGTTTTCAGTGCGCTGCAGCGTGAGAACGTGTAGTCACCCAGAGCAGTAACTTTTGCCGGAATATCCAGTGTTGTCAGTTTGGTGCACTCATAGAATGCACTGTCTCCCAGTGTTCCCAGTGTAGATGGAAGTACTACTTTTGTCACGCCGGTACACCCCTTAAATGCATATCCTTTGATCGCAGTAACACCTTCCGGAAGGATCAGCTCTGTCAGTTTTTCACAGCCATAGAAAGAGCTCTCACCGATCGTTTTCAGTCCGGAAGACCAGTTTACGGTCTGCAGGTTGCTGCAACGACGGAATGCATAATCACAGATGCTTTCCACGGTATCCGGAAGTGTGATCACGGTAAGACCGCTGCAAGCGTAAAATGCGCTGTCATCAATCTTTTTCAGTGCCTTTGAAAAGTTCACATTCTTCAATGCAGTACAGTTTTTGAATGCATACTTGCCGATATCAGTTACCTTATCCGGTATCGTCACATCTGTCAGTGCCGTTCCGTAGAATGCCGCTTCACGTACCTGCTGTAAAGCTGACGGTAATTTCACGCTGCTCAGCTTGCTGCAGTTTTTGAAACTGTAGATTCCGATAATTGATACGCTGTCCGGAATATCCAGGCTGGTCAGACTGCTGCAGCCATAGAAGGCAGCTTCATCAATCTTGATCAATGTGGATGGCAGAACCACTTCTTTCAGGTTCGTACAGTTCTTAAATGTATAAGCCCATACGGTGTAAATTCCTTTCGGAATCTCGATTCTCTGCAGACTGCTGCAGCCGTAGAATGCACTTTCGCCCAGTTTTGTCAGGGTACTCGGAAGTACTACATTATTCAGTGCGGTACTGTTCTTGAATGCAAATCCGCCGATCACAGTCAGTCCTTTCGGAAGACTGATGGATGTCATCGCCGGCATACCATAAAATGCATAGTCACCGATTGATGTAACGCCCTCTTCTACAACAACGGATTTGATCTGACTGTTGTATTTGTACCACGGCATCTCAGACTTATAGGTGTAATTTTTCATCGTTCCTTTTCCGGAGATGGTAAGAACACCATCTCCGCTAAGGCTCCATGTTACATTCTGTCCACAGGTTCCCGTGATGCTTGTCTGACTCTTCACTTCGATACTTCCGTTTGTGATTGCCATCGTTACCGGATTCAGATCTCCGTCAATAACATCTCCTTCGTCATAGGAAACAGAAATTTTGTAAGATCCGTCCTTCTTTGGAACCGTAAAGGTCAGTACTGCAATCGTTCCATTGGTTTTTACCGCATTCACATTATCCCATAACAGTTTTACAGGATTTGCTGTGAGTTCTCCCGGTTTGGTGAATGCCATATCTTTAAAAGCATCACCGGATGTAACACCTGTAAGTGTCAGATTCTGATCATAGGTAACACTAAGTGTTGCTCCACAGATTCCTGTGTTATTGGCTATCGTGATCGGAACGTCCACGGTACTCCCCGCCTGTGCCGATACTTTGGATACAGTCAATGCAGGTGTTTGTGTGGAAGCATATGCCTGCTTATTGATACAGAGCAGACTGACTAACATACATAAAAGTATCCATACTTTTTTCATTCATCATACCTCCTCTTTTACTTGCTTACATACTGTACCCATTTTTGTACATTACTGATCGTATCAGATTCTGCCACTTCTGTTGCAGATTCCTGCTGTTCCACTTTCTTGAAATAATACGTATATACTTTTGCACGATCGCGATAACGCCACTCTGTATGAGTCACTGCCGGAACCCAGTTCGTGGAAGCAAGGAACCAGAGTTCTCCGGAGAACTTATAATAACCTCCGCCCGGTTTTACATAACCCACATGTCCACTGTAGTTACCCTTGTAACTCATCTCATAGTTCAGGGTCAGATCGTATCTGGTTCCTCCCATGGAAGAAGAGTATGTGTAATAGTATGCATTGGCACTACTGTTCCAGTAACGGTAGTAGTAGTAGTTATAATTGGTGTATCCGTTCTGATCTGTCACTGTCTGTGTTTCTACCTGTCTGGAATCACTTGCGTAGAACGGTGACCGTGACCAGCCGCTCCATCCGCCGTAATTGCCCCACGTCCAGGTGCTGTCATACAGTGTATATCCTTCCAGTGTATCCTGGTTGGAAGTGGTAGTTGTTGTAAGATCATATGTCCATTTTTCACCTACAACGGTTGCTCCTTCCGGCATCTCTGACTCAAGAACCCAGTCAAGAGAACCGTTGGACAGTTTTTCATAAGATTCTTCGTCAATCGTAATGATCTCACCGTTTGTAACGTTCAGCATTCCGTTATCTGTAACGCTTCCGCATACCATGATATTTCCAGAGACATTCAGAGTACCGACTGCCTGCTGGTTTGCCTGGGTCAGTGTAATATTCTTACACAGTACGGCGTTCTTATCTGTGGTATTCAGAGTAACGGTTCCATACAGACCAACCGTTGCATCAGATGACAGGATCATCGCATAACCCGGTGCATTTACCGTGGTACGATTCAGCGTTACGTTGGAAGAAGAGAACTTCAACGGCACGCTTGTGCTGTCTACGATCTCCATACCGTTGATCACAGTAGTAGCTGCATCAGAGATCACTCTCAGGCCACTGTAGGTACGGTTTGCACCATTCAGTTCAAAGTACTCTGTATCGCTTGAAATGTTAATCGTTTCATTGTCAAAGATATTGCTGTCGGAAGCATTACTTAAAATAATCTGTTTTGCTCCGGACTGGATCGTTGCTTCTGCCACATTTACATTGACTGCGCTGACATCCAGTTTTGCAATTCCCGCAAACGCATTCGTTCCAAGACTTGTGATCTGCGTGGTAACTTCATAGGATTCCATGGAAGTACAGCCACTGAATGCGTTGTTTCCAATACTTGTAACAGATGGGCCCATTACTTTTTTCAGTGATGTACAACCTTCGAAAGCAGAATCAGGAATCTCTGTGATATATTTTCCTAATTTTACGCCCATGATGTTTGTATTGTCTTTAAATAATCCCGGTTTTAATCCGGTTACTTTTACAACTGAAGTTGTCTTATCGCCATTATCAACGGCCAGATAATCCGGAATATACACAACTTTCGCATCACCTGTATAACCTGTGATCATACCTGTCTCTGTATCGATAACCAGTCCGTCAGATGCATAAACTGCATTGTTGACATAATCGTTTACTTCATACGGAACTTCGAAAGGTAATACACCGTTTTCATAATCGTCATAGTTACTTGTTGATTTTGAATAGTCCACAAAATCTTTGATCTCATCATCCAGAACATTATAAGTATATGTATAGTAAGATTTTGTCGCAATGTCATATCCGACAACTGCAAATACATGTACTGTTCCGGCTGCTACCAGACGATAATATCCTTCCGGAGCATCCTTGTTCGTATACTCTTTTACAGATGTCTCTGTACTTGCCTTTGCATAAGAAAGAGAAGATGCATACTCTCTGGATGAACTCTGTGATACGGCCAGTGCACTGGTAGAGCTGTTCGCTGTATTATGTCCTTTTGTCTGGCTGTATCCTTTCTTGTTGCTGATCTTGCTGCTGAGTGATACAGATGCAGAAGAGCTGGAGCTTTCTGAAGCACTTGCTCCAAAACCGGCATTCGTATTCCATGTCTTTGTATTGTTCTTACTGTCGTTCTTGGAGATTCCGGCTTCACCGCCAATCTCAAAACCGACATTCTTGCTTATTTCGCCGTTTACCTTCACCGGACCATTGGATTCTACACCTACGGTCGCTGACGTATTATTTGAATATTTACCGGAAATTTTAGCAGATGTTCCGGTTTCTGTAGTCGTCGAACGGGTTGTTCCACGACCGGCACTGATATCCCATTTTCCGGTAGCATCATGGGAACTGGATGTGGAATTCATCACTTCCGACCCAACTTCACTTGCATGTTCTTCACTGACCGTTGTGCTTTCATTCCATTCTTCAGACAATGTCCAGGAATCGGAACGTGTTGTTGCATTCGATATCATGTTAGAAACAGAACTTGCAGATGATTCACTGATTGATCCTGATGTAGAAGCGGTTTCTGTTACTGTGATTCCACTTCTGTTTCCAAAATCTTTGATGGTATACAGCGGTACGTTTTCGATTCGTCCGATTTCGTATGCAAACAGATATGCTCCGTTTTTTGTATCTTCTTCAATGATCGGATCATCCAGCTGGCTCACCGGTACAGTCTGATTTCTCTTGCTTGTCCAGTTGGCGTGCAGACGAATGTTTCCTGTAGTTCCTGCCTTGATGCTTTTTACGATATTTCCGCTCTCATCGGTCCATCCTGCAAAGGTATAACCAAACCATTCCGGATTTGACAGGGTGACACCCTTATCAACGGTGTATTTAATGCTGTTTACCGGTACCAGTGGTGAATCGAACTGCACGGTGTATTCTCTCAGCGTCCAGCGTGCATATAATTCTTTTGCACCTTTTTCTCCCGCTTTGATCTCTTTTACCAGCTCCGCATTGGAACCTTCTCCGTCATACCATCCCTCAAAGACATATCCGTCTGCTTTGATATTGGCAAGTTTCAGACCATCTTCGGTGGTATATACACTCGGGTTCGGATTTTCAATATCCTGTTTTGACAGATATTCATCACCATTTGCAATATGGTATACGATAGAATAAGACTGTTTTGTCTTCTTCGGAATCACTTCCTGTTTTTTCAGTACCGTACCGCATACAGAACAATGAGATCCTTCTGTCAGTCCGGTAGAGATATAGGTCGGTTCTACCGCTTCGTCGATAACAACGGTATGACCGGTTGCCGGAATCTCTGTGGATTCCAGTGTGATCTCATGATTGCCATAAGAATCACTGTAATATTTACCACAGGTTGTGCAATGCCAGTACTTGATATTTCCTTTTTCTGTACAGGTTGCTGCCTTATAAGCTACCTGTTCCATGGTATGATCACACGGCAGAGAGCTTGGCGCTTTCAGTTCCACACCGTATCCGCCTGCGATGTAACGGCGCAGCAAAATGACATCGGCAGAATTAACCTTTCCATCATCATTTACATTGGCTGCGTTGGCATTGATTTTTGTACAATCCACATTCAGAATGTATCTTCTGAGTAAAACCACATCTGTGGTATTGATCTTTCCGTCTCCGTTCAGATCACCGGGTGTAAAGTCCAGAGCGGTAACAGAACCGGCTACCGTAGATACTTCCAGCGGGTTCAGATTGCTGTCATATACATCGCCGTCAACAACATCTGCTCTCACTTCCAGAGGTTTGTTGGTTTCTACATCTTCTGCCACATCAAAAGTCAGAGTGGCAATCGTTCCGTCTTTTACATCCTCTTCCTTACACTCCTGGCCATCCCAGATCAGTCGGAATGGAGAATCATATTTTCCGGGTTTTGTAAAAGTCAGATAAGAAAATGCTTCCCCTGCAGTTACATTGGACAATGTCAGTCCTTCTGCATAGGATATTTCCATCGTCGCTCCCAGAACTCCCGGGTTATTTTTGATTACTATGTTTACGTTGACCTTTCCGCCCGGAACTGCTGTCTTGCTGTCCACGGTGATCACTATCGCGTCACTGCTTCCGCTTTTTTCTGCTGCCTTTACCGGCGTCGAAAATGTAGCGGATGTAAGCAGGAGAACGAGCGTCAACAGAAAAGACAGTACTCTTTTCATCTGCTTCATACTTTTTCCTCCTCATATATAAATTTTATAAAGCACCTCTTTACTTTTCTACAGACACATAGCCGTCATCTACCGTCAGTGTTACGTTCTGCAGATCATTGTCAAAGATTCCATCTTCCTCACCGATCAGTTTGACCGGAGTTTTTCCGTCGGCTGCTGTATCCAGCACCTCAAAAGTGATTTTCAGAATCTCTCCGTCTTTTATCTGATCAGAAGCGATGCTCTCTCCGTCCCACAGAAAGATGCATCCGTTTCCCAGTTCTTCCGAACAATTCATATCCAGAACACCCTCTGTTGCCTCTCCGTTCTCTGCTTTCGTCAGCTTCAGAACGCTTTCATCATAGGAGAGCACAAAAGACATTCCGAGAATACCCGGATTATTCACAAGCGAAGCCGTCACTTCTACAGTATCTCCCGGCGCTGCCTGGGTACTTGATATCACAAGTTCCGGCGTTCCGTTTTTTTCTGCCTCTTCTACCCTTTCCTGATTTGCCTGTGTGATCGTCTCTTTTGTTTCCGTTTTTTTCTGTCCCGGTTTTCTCGTTTTTGCCATTCCGAAAAAAAGGACACCGACAATCACTAGTAAAATAAGCACAACAAGAAAGACAATCTGTCTCTTCTTTTTCATAGTTTCACCTGCCTTTTTCTATCAGAGATTTTCGCAAAATCCCTCTTATACTTTACATTCTAACGGTTCCGGGAAGTTCATATCAATATGTGTCGTGTTTTGTGTCGTTTTATTTCGTTCCGATTTCTTTTTTTCAAAACTTTTCCGACAATTTTTTCTCTTTCCAATGCGCGATAACGCATCAAAACAAGCTTGGTCCACTGGACCAATGATTGATATGCAATGCAACAAAGAATACGATCACAATGATCTTTCCTCCCGGCGTATTTTTGATCAGGTTCGGCATATTCTAAATTTGCAGGTCTCTCCGTAAACAGTGTGTTTTGGGAAAAAGCGTATCAGTACGCTAAAAAGTTTCCGTTCAATCGGACATGTTCAACAATTGTAAAGGAATATCGAGAGTTACAAAAAAGTATAAAATTTTAATATCATTTGAGGTATATTTTCATTTATTAAGGACAGAATCAATTTTTATGGTTCTGTCCTTAATAAATTTACCGATATTCCATCTGTCTTTCATACCACCTATGATTATTTTCAAGCAGTTCTTCAAAAGTAACCGGATAATCATTTCCTAGGATATCGAAACCGGCGTTTAATGCACATGGCAGGTTTTCCTTGATATAGTGATACGCGTCGCAGGTTTTCGAATCATGGATATGTCCGTGGATCAGCCATAAACACCCATCCAAGGAATACTTTGCAGATCGGCTCTGTGCCCATTCCATAAGTGGATAATGACAGATTGTAATGGTTTTTGAACCCTCTTTCACAACATCCATATGAGATACGGATTCAAAATATTTGCTGAGTTCTATATTTTTCATCCATTTGAGATCATGATTACCGATAATGAGATGCTTATGTCCAGTCATTCTGGAAAGGTATTTTCCCACATCTACTTTCGAGCGATATGATAAGTCGCCTCCGATCCATACATCATCGTCCGGCTCCACATGTTCATTCCACTGGCATATGATATATTCATTCATTTCTGAAATATCATGGAATTTTTTCTTTTTTCCATCGTCCCGTCACCGGACATTTTCAAAATATTTTCATGCCCCAGATGTAAATCTGTAAGATACCTTCTTGCCATCGATACCACCTCTGTCACTTTTAATCCTATAATTCCACGTGCATTTTAATAAGGTCCATTAATTCAGTACATTTTATATTTATTTTACACGCTCCCATGCAAGACTCACCGTATCCAGCAGCACAAACTCTTCTGTTCCTATTGGTGTCCTGCCATCACTTTCTGTCGAAAACACATCACAGGACAATACATTGCCTTTCTGGTAGACTTCCTTCACCGGCGTATGACCTACAATCCGGAGTACGCCCGACTCTTCCTTATACATTTGTCCCTTGTAATACTGAGGTCGATACCATAAAGGACTGGAATCCTGCCATAGCTGACCTGCATCCATTTTATTTATGATAGTGATCAGATGATCTGTATCATGCTAGGACGAAGAAAGAAAATTACAGTTCTCCAGCAAGTCATAAACAAAGGAATTGCTAAGACCTCCACGGCAAAAAATACAGTTATCCAAACGTCTGATGAACGCCGGTTGGTTATTTTCCGGAAGAACCTGCGCAAGCTCTTTAAATTTTTCAATCACGGTTCTGCCTGCAATTGGAGAATACCCTGTTTCGCGCTGCTGCCATAGATATGATATATCATGATTACCAATAATATAGATGGACTCCGGATGACGTCTGAAAAAATCAATCGCTGTATCCATGGTATCCACATATGCTTCCATGGAATACTGTTTCTTCCAGTCATCCACCAGATCCCCCATAAATATCAGCACTTTCCTGTCATATTCCTGCATTAATTCTTCCGCACGTTTAAACATCCAGGATTTCAAATGGCAATCGCCCATAACCAATACTTTCATAAAGAGTACCCTTCTGCTCCCTTTAAAATCAAATCCACAGCATCAGATTCCAAAATATTCGGATGTGTCAGTTTGCTTCTTGCATCCCGTAACTGCTCCAATTTTTCATATTACCGATAGGAAGAGCCATACGGATACTGTCCTTATACATAATGCCATATCACCAGGAAACTCTTTTTCCGTTTAATAGATGTAATTATACTCTTACCTATGGGGACCGTCAATTAATCCCACACATTCTGTACAACTACTTAGTCCATACCTGATCATAGTTTCCACTATATATTTTCTTACAATTCCATAAATCATTGTTTTAAGTAGTGCTTATCATTTTACTGTCATTCCAATTATAAATGCTTTACAAAACCCCGCCCCGGGTCTTCCGCGAATCGCTTCGTTTCTTATCCGGGGCGGGGTTCTTTTTATACTCCAGGAGTGTTGAGTATCAGATTATTTTTTCTTTTTTCCAAACAGGGCTGCCAGTATACCGAGTAGAGAGAGTCCTCCTGCGGCTGCGGTGGATGCCAGTGGTGTGGCATCGGCTGTTTTCACCGATTTGGCTGTCTGCGCTGTTGTGGTTGTTTTGGATGCAGGTGTTGTGGTACCTGTTGTTGTGTTGTTCTTTTTGGTTGTGTTGGTGTTGGTTGGAGTCGTGGTCGGTGTCGGGGTTGGGGTCTCCGGTTTCTTCGTATCATCGCCTTTTCCCGGATCCGGTTTCTCCGGATCTTTCGGGGTTTCGGTCTTCTCGAAGATTGCATATACTTCCAGATCGTCACTTACCAGCGTATCTGCGGTCACAGTTTCTCCGGTTCCGTCTGCCTTTGTATTCCATCCTTTGAAGGTGTAGCCCTTTTTCGTCGGATCTGCCGGAAGGTTACTTCCGATCGCTTCTCCTTTGATGACTTTTACTTCACTCTTCACACCGTCTACGTCAATCACAACTTTGACTTCTTCAATCGGTGCTGGATTCTGTTCGAATACGGCGTATACTTCCAGCTCATCCGTTACTACAGTTTCCGCGGTCACAGCTTCTCCAGTTCCATCCGCTTTGGTGTTCCAGCCTTTGAAGGTATATCCTTCTTTCTCTGGATCTGCTGGAAGGTTACTTCCAATTGCTTCTCCCTTGATGACTTTCACTTCACTCTTCACACCATCTACATCGAAGACTACTCTCACTTCTTCAATCGGTGCTGGGTTCTGTTCGAATACGGCATATACTTCCATCTCATCCGTCACTACAGTTTCCGCAGTCACGGTTTCTCCAGTTCCATCGGCTTTTGTATTCCAGCCTTTGAATGTGTAGCCCTCTTTCGTCGGATCCGCTGGAAGGTTACTTCCGATTGCTTCTCCTTTGACTACTTTCACTTCATTCTTCTGTCCATCTACATCAAAGACCACTCTTACTTCTTCAATCGGTGCTTGGTTCTGTTCAAATACAGCGTATACTTCCATATCGTCTGTCACTACAGTTTCCGCGGTCACAGCTTCTCCAGTTCCATCGGCTTTTGTATTCCAGCCTTTAAAGGTATATCCGTCTTTCTCTGGATCCGCCGGCAAATTACTTCCAATCGCTTCTCCTTTGACTACTTTCACTTCGCTCTTCACACCGTCTACATCGAAGACTACTCTCACTTCCACTACCGGTGGAATATCCTCCTCGAAGATCGGGTAGAGATCCATATTTTCAGTAATCACCGTGTCCGCAGTCACAGTTTCCCCGGTTCCGTCTGCGCTGGTGTTCCAGCCTTTGAAGAGATATCCTTCTTTTGTCGGTGCTGCAGGCAGGTTTTCTCTGATCGCCTGACCTTTCTCTACTTCCAGTTTTGTTGTGGTTCCATCTTCCTGATGTATCTGGATCGTGCATGCTGCTGCAAATACCGGGTACACGGTGATATCATCGGTCGGTACGCTTCCCTCTCCGAAAGCTTCTCCCGTTCCGTTTTTCTTTGTATTCCAGCCTTTGAAAATATTTCCTGCTTTCGTCGCAGATGCCACCTTTTCTGCGGTGACTCCCTCTCCGGCTTTCACATATGCCACTTTCATGCCGGTGACATACTCGCTGTAATATTCTACTGCATAACTGCCCTCTTCTCTCAGGTACAGATTGTTCCACATCGTCTCTTTTTTTCTGATCAGTCCCGCAGAGCTGTTTTCTGCATTGATCTGTGCCAGATACGCATCCAGCGCACCAGCCGGTACAGTTACCGTAGAAATTGTAGTCTGGGAAACTCCGGTAAATGCTCCCGACGCTACGGTTGGAGGGGTCATTCCTTTCATCACCACGCGCGTTCCCGCTTTATTTCCCTGTCCTACCCTTCCGAACTGGATATTTTCAATCGTCTCCAGTGTTGCCGGAAGCGTCAGGCGTTTCAGACTGTTTGTATAATAGAAGGAATCTTTTTTCAGCGTTTTTACTGCTTCCAGAGTTACATCCGTCAGTCTGGTACATTTATAGAACGCACGCATTCCGATCGTCTCAGCTTTCGGCAGGGAAACTTTCTCCAGCCAGCCAAATCCGTTAAATGCATCATCTCCTACTTCGGTTGCATCCGGCAGATCTACGATTTCTACAGAATCACTTACGATTCCGCCCTTCTGAATCTCCGTCACACCTTCCAGGTGTACTTCTCTCAGTTCTCCCTTGCTGCTTCCGGATGCCTTCGGTGCAAAGTTCAGTACCGCACTGTTCGGTCCCAGTACCGTTGTCGGATTGCCGTCTTTTCCGTGCAGGATCAGGTCTTCACCAAGATGCATCGTGAATTTTTCCAGGTTTGTTATCTGTGCAAGATATGCCAGATCGTTCTGTGTAATCTCCCCGGATACCAGTTCGATGCTTGTCACATCGGCTACTGCTACCTTACTGTCTTTGATCGCGTCTTCCAGGCTGGAGCCGTCCACGCTGATGCCATTTACCAGAACTTTGATCACATCCGGCAGATTTTCTTCGTAAATCGGATAAATATCCATATTGGCTGTAATGACGGTGTTCGCAGTCACAGTTTCTCCTGTTCCGTCTTCACTGGTATTCCACTCTTTGAATACATAACCCTCTTTTTCCGGTGCAGTCGGCAGTTTTTCTCCGATTGCCTGGTCTTTCTCTACTTCCAGGGTCGTTGTCGTTCCGTCTTCCTGATGGATCTGTACGGTACAGGATGCTGCAAATACAGGGTATACCGTAAGATCTCCGGTCGGCACGCTTCCCTCTCCAAAAGCTTCTCCCGTTCCGTTTTTCTTTGTATTCCAGCCTTTGAAAATATTTCCTGCTTTCGTCGCAGATGCCACCTTTTCTGCGGTGACTCCCTCTCCGGCTTTCACATATGCCACTTTCATGCCGGTGACATACTCGCTGTAATATTCTACTGCATAACTGCCCTCTTCTCTCAGGTACAGATTGTTCCACATCGTCTCTTTTTTTCTGATCAGTCCCGCAGAGCTGTTTTCTGCATTGATCTGTGCCAGATACGCATCCAGCGCACCAGCCGGTACAGTTACCGTAGAAATTGTAGTCTGGGAAACTCCGGTAAATGCTCCCGACGCTACGGTTGGAGGGGTCATTCCTTTCATCACCACGCGCGTTCCCGCTTTATTTCCCTGTCCTACCCTTCCGAACTGGATATTTTCAATCGTCTCCAGTGTTGCCGGAAGCGTCAGGCGTTTCAGACTGTTTGTATAATAGAAGGAATCTTTTTTCAGCGTTTTTACTGCTTCCAGAGTTACATCCGTCAGTCTGGTACATTTATAGAACGCACGCATTCCGATCGTCTCAGCTTTCGGCAGGGAAACTTTCTCCAGCCAGCCAAATCCGTTAAATGCATCATCTCCTACTTCGGTTGCATCCGGCAGATCTACGATTTCTACAGAATCACTTACGATTCCGCCCTTCTGAATCTCCGTCACACCTTCCAGGTGTACTTCTCTCAGTTCTCCCTTGCTGCTTCCGGATGCTTTCGGTGCAAAATTCAGTACCGCCGTATTTTTTCCGAGCACGGTCGTTGCACTTCCGGTCTTTCCGATCAGTTTCAGTCCGCTTCCCAGCTGCATATGAAAATCCTGCAGATTGGTCAGTGTCGTGATATAGGTAAGATCTGCCTGTGTAATCGTACCGGATACCAGATCCAGACGGGTCACTGCGGCAGCTTCCGTTCCGCTGGCGGTTACCGCTGCTTCAAGACTTTCTCCGCTCGCTGCGGTTCCGTTGACTTTCACTGTCAGCGTGCCCTCTTTCGGCGTTACGGTTCCAGCTTCCTGTGTCTGTGCTTCCTGCACCGCTGCTGCCTGCGGCATCTGTGCCGTTTCTGCCTCCACTGTTGTTTCCTGACTGCTGTCCCCTTCGTCCCCTGCCGCTGGTTCCTGATTCGGATTCTCCGGTATCAGTTCCACTGATTCCTCTGCCTGATCCGGACTTTCTGATATCGCGTTGTCTGATGTATCTGTTGTTTTTCCGCTCTCTGTTTCCGGCTGTTCAGAAGTATCTTCTGCTCCCTGTGTATCCTCCGCATATACGGGGATCGATACCAGCGGTGAGCCAACAGAAGTCGCCGTTACTGCAAGTGCACAGAAAAGTGCCTGCAATCTCTTTGTTCTCTCCTTCATGATTTCCTCCTTATCGTTTTGTCTGGTTATTGGTTCTATCTTCATCGTAACACACTTCTGCTGGTTTCTATATCTCTATGTTGTCTATTTTTTTAGGTTTCTTGCTTTATCCTAAATAATTTCTTGTAAATTTATATAACACATTTTATACTTTTTCTATACTTTTTCGCATTTTGCACAATGTGCTCTCGGAATCTTTCTGTGCCTGATTTTGTGAGATGATTTTTTATCAGTTGTGCCCAAATTTCTGAGGCGTACGCGGTGCGTACGTTGATGAAATTCGGGTGCGACTGGCGGAAAATCAGCCGCAAAAGCAAGTGCAGAAAGACTCCGGGAGTACATCACATAAAAAGGAGGAACGGAACGCATGGCATATCACCGCTACATATTTACCGAACCTGAAAAAGAAGCCTTATCCAACGAACGGCTGGACATCCGGCTTCTCTATATCAGCAAATCGCGCTATGATCGGAACTGGCAGAGCATCCTTCATTCCCATGCTTTCGCCGAACTTTTTTATGTCATTCACGGAACCGGTGTTTTTCAGACAGAAAATGATTCGTTCCCGGTTACAGAGGACGATCTGGTACTGATCAACCCGAACGTGACACATACGGAGTTCAGTCACGGGGAAAATGCCCTGGAATATATCGTTCTTGGTTTGGACGGAATCTCTTTTCGTTCCTCCAACAATACGTTTTTACCATACACAATCTGTAATCTCCGTTCCAACCGAAAAGAAATGCTTTTTTACACCCAGACCCTGCTCCAGGAACTGCGTGAGAAGAAGGAAAATTACATCAACATCTGCCAGAACCTTCTCGAAATCCTGATTCAGCTCGTAGACCGCAACACCATCGCCACCCCGAACCTCTCCACAACAGACAAACTTTCCCGGGAGTGTCATTTTATTGAGCAGTATCTGGATGAGCATTTTGCGGAGGATATCAATCTGGATACGTTGAGCGAACTGACGTATATGAATAAATATTATATGGTTCACGTTTTCACGCGCTATAAGGGGGTCTCCCCGATCAATTATCTGATCAACCGGAGAATCGATGAGGCAAAAGAACTGTTGACATGCAGCAATCTCCCGATCGCCAAGATCGCACAATCTGTCGGCTTCTCTTCTCAGTCTTATTTTTCGCAGGTGTTTCGGAAAGAAGTGCATATGACGCCGGGGGCATATCGGAAAAATAACAGTGCAGGCAGGTGAAAAAGCGCGGTGGGCGGGGACCAGTGGGGACGGAGAAAAGTGGCTTTGAAAAGCCACTTTTCTCCGTCCC
>ENA-OPXH01000280-OPXH01000280.1-human-gut-metagenome-genome-assembly--contig:-NODE-280-length-47779-cov-6.214672_pt1 | contig 47779 bp, 29 predicted proteins | sample MGYA00241521_ERZ502034 | MGnify/ENA primary metagenome ERZ502034 (study PRJEB25962, sample SAMEA2042103) | human gut metagenome | biome: human gut; feature: human-associated habitat; material: faeces... | reverse complement strand
TTGCATGTGTTAAGCACGCCGCCAGCGTTCATCCTGAGCCAGGATCAAACTCTCTAAATAAATGTTTGTTCCAGGTCAAAATCAACTCTTGGCTAATTTATCCCTTTTACTGTTTTTAAGGATCTTTCGATCGTTCGTTTTTATGATTTTAAAAAGAACTTTCGAGGAATGTGTTTCACTGTTCAGTTATCAAAGATCATTTTTCGCATTGCCGTTTGTCTCAAACAGCTTTGCTATTATATCATGTTGTTTTCTGCTTGTCAAGAAGTTTTTTCAACTTTTTTTGAAGTTGTTTTTGTTTCTCTCGCGCAGCAACTTTGATATGTTATCACATCCAACCGGCTGTTGTCAAGAACTTTTTTCATTTCTTTTTCACAACTTTTTTTTGTCAGACGCAACTCGTATATATTATCACGAGTCTTTTTAGATGTCAAGAACTTTTTTCATCTCTTTTTCATCCAACGCAGAAGGAGGGATTTGAACCCTCGCACGGCGCAAACCGTCTATACCCTTAGCAGGGGCACCTCTTCAGCCACTTGAGTACTTCTGCACGTCACCAATCACTCGGTGAGCAAAATAAATTATACTAAAAGTTATACTGTTTGTCAACCACAATTTTTACTTTTTTCTGCTTTTTCTTTTACTTTTCGAAAAGTTCCTGAATCACCTGATCCTCTTTGACTTTTCCCTCTTTTATCCGCTGACTGTCTTCTTTCTCTTCTAGGTACTTGTTGGCAGCCTGTATTTGCAGATACCGCTCAATGGATGCTTTTGCTGTCTCATAGTCTATTGTTCCGTTTTCTTCGCGTTCTATGCACTTTATTATGCAGTACATGCCATTTTCTTCGTAGGGCTGACATACTTCCCCTGTCTGCATCTGTGACGCGATTTGCCAGCGATTTGCGTAGACTCCGCTTGCGCCTTCCTGCGTATCGAGTGAAGTCAGTTCCAGATTCTGCGTTTCTGCGTTGGCATACTGTCTGACTGCAGCCTCTGCATCCTGCTCGTTCGTCAGTGTCTGATAGATAGCCTGCGCCTTCTGTTCCGCATTTTCATCACTGGAAGGGATCTCTGTGTAAAGAATGTTTACACCAACCTCATAAGTGAAATCCTCGATATGTTCCTGGTAGTATTCGCTGCATGATTCATCTGTAACCGCAGCATTTTCTTTTACCCACTGATTGACTACATCGGTTTTCAGATTGGAATACCAGTATTTATAATATTCTTCGTCTTTGTATTCCTTCAGCCCGTAGTCGGAATTGCTTTTTTCCTCTTTCTGTTCCATCAGTTCCTGATAGGTATAGTCTTCTGTTACCTTCAGATCTTTTGCAGCCTCTTTTACCGTATAGTTCTCCTTTAACTGTTCTAGGATCTTTTCTTCCAGCTGTTTTGCCGGTGTTTCCCCATCTTTTTCTGTCGTCCAGAAGTCCTTGCTGTTTACTTCTTCTGTAGAGTATTTCATATAGATCTGGTTACAGTTTTCCTGTGCCAGCATCTCATACTCTTCCCGGCTTACCGGGTTGTCATCTATATAGAATACCGTGTTATTATCCTGTTCCTTCCCACATGCTGTAAAAAACAGCATGGCAGTGAGAGCCATACCGGTTCTCACTGCCATGAGGAAGGCTTTATTTTTCAAAAAAGCCATAAAAACTCCTATCTGTTTCTTTTCCGTCTTGCAATTACCAGTCCTGCAAATACGATTATAGCACACAATACTCCAATTACATAGATTGCAATCTGTGTAGTATCACCTGTTTTTGCGTTTCTGATTGCACTTGTCTGTCCGGATGTTGTTTTATTTCCGCCATTTGCGAATGTTGTGGTTTTATTGCCAGTATTTTTGTTATCCGTTGTCGGTCGAATCGTATTTACCTTTTTCAGACCGTCCAGAGCCTGTGCCAGTGACTTATATGCCGCGCTGATTTCTTCTTCTGTTGCATTTTTATCAGCAAGAACTTTATTTACCGCTGCCTGTGCATCTTTCAGTGCTTTCCAGGTGACTGTTGTGTAGTCTTTTTCTACTTTTTCCAGACTCTGATCATACAGTTTCTGTAAGTCTGATCTGTCGACTTTTTCCGGTGTAGGAACAGGTTTCTGCAATGCATCCAGCGCTGCTTTCAGCTGTAATGCTGCTTTGTTCACTTCTTCCTGTTCTGCATCGCCCTTGTCATAGATTACTTTTACTGCTATCAGAACATCCTGCAGTTCCTTATAGCTTTCTGCCGTATAGTCATCTGCGGATATTGCTTCTGCATTTTTAATCAGTTTGCCAAGTTCTGTCTTGTCTGCCGGTGTCGGATCAACCGTTTTTTCTGTCAGTCCGGCAACAGCTGCTTTCAGTGCTTCTGTCGCTGCCTGTACCATTTCTTCGGTTGCACCTTCGTTATCCAGCACTGCTTTTGCACTTTCCAGTGCGGTTTCAAAAGCTTTCCAGCTTTCGTCTGTATAATTGCCCTGTTCTTTCTGGCTGTTTTCATCATACAGTTTCTGCAGTTCGCTCTTATCTGCCTGTACCGGTTCCGGAGCTTTTTCTGTCAATCCTTTGACTGCTTCCTCCAGAGCTGTGGTTGCTGCTGCTACCTGCTCTGCGGTTGCATCTGCGTTATCCAATACCGCTTTTGCTGCTTCTAATGCTGTGGTAAAGATATTCCAGCTGTCATCTGTGTAGTTACCCTGTTCTTTTCCACTGTTTTCATCGTACAGTTTCTGCAGTTCACTCTTGTCTACCGGTTCCGGCTGAGGTTCTGCTTCTTTGTATTCGTTTGCTCCGATATCGATCTTTCCATCGGTCAGTTTTGTTCCATAGTAATCTCTGGATGGTTTTTCATTTGTATTTGCAACCAATTCAGATTTTACGCTGTCTGGCTGTACTGCCGGTGCATCTTCATGTGCTGCTCCTGCATCGATGGCCGGAGAACCTGCCTGCAGTTTAAAGCCTTCTGCTGTTCCCAGTGTTGTTTTTCCGTTTTCCCATGTTCCTTTTATATAATCTTTTACATTTACAAACAGCGGGTCTGCTACAACAGTAGTATCATCATTTACTGTTGCGGTATAAACATCCTGTGCGCCACCGTAAACCAGGTTGTGGCTGTAGGTTACGCCGTCTGTCTTCACGCTGTCTGCTTTTGCAGGTCCATAGAAAATGTTGTTGCTTACAGTTACATCTTTTACAACGCTTCCTTCCCAGTTAGAGGTCGGAGTCAGTGCTACAGAGTAATTGCTGTCTGCCCAGTACATGGTGTTGTTGTAAATCTGTACGCCGTTGGAACCGTATTTTCCTCCGCCAAGACGGATCATCGGTGCGCCGTCATACAGACCGTCATTTACGCTGACATTGTATCTTGCAATATTGTTTACAGTTGCTCCAGGTCCCGGACAAAGCATCAGGAATCCACCATAGTTATCATGGCTGTAGTTGTACTCATACAGACAGTTCTGTAAACCATAGTCAAAGTCAAATGCCATACTGTCGTTGGTTCCTGAGATTCCCAGGTTCCATCCTGCTTTACTTGTGTTGCATGCTTCGTTGTAACGGAAGGTTACATTATCTGCATCCCATGCCCACAGTGCTGCATGGTTCGGGTTACCGGAATAATTCCAGTTGGTGTCTGCGGAGTTATCAATCAGGTTGTATTCCACGATTGCTTCTGATGTATTGATCGGTACAATACCATCACCTGCTACATCGTGTACATAGTTACTGTTGATCACAACGTTGCTGCTGCCGATCCATTTGCTGTTTTCTGCGTTCTGGTATCCGGTATCGCTGCTTGTTCCGCCAACCAGAGTACGGCTTGCCCATACGCTTTCCATGTAGATTGCTTCATGGCTTACTCTGTATACTTCGTTTCCTTCAATGGTAAGGTTGCTGTATTTGGATTCTACCGTACCGGTATGATTGCTTCCGGATCCGGTTACTACAACGATCAGTCCGCCGGCTGCTTTGTCTGCGCCGCCTGCCATCTTACCGTTGACATCATGAATCTTGTTGTTTCTTACTGTAACATTTGCAAGGTCTCCCTTGTCCTGGTTTTCCACTACCAGACCGGATAACAGTTTGCTGCTCTGTGTATAGTCACCGCTTACAGAACTATCCCAGTTGGTAATTTCCAGATTTTCCACAACAATGTTTTCACTGTTGTAGATATGTACTGCTGCAAGTTCTTCTTTGCTGTCTGCATCCCACGGTGCGCCCTGTCCGTTGATCACCGGTTTTTCGCCTTCACCGTAGCTTCCGATCACGATCGGGTTTTCTGCTGTTCCTTCAGCATTTCTTACTTCCAGCTGTTCACCGTTCCATACGCAGCCTGCTTTCAGGAGGATACTTCCGCCTTCTGTCATTTTACGGATGGAGGATGCTTTTGTTAAAGTCTTCCATGCAGTTTCCGGTGTTGTTCCATCGTTTACATCGTTACCGTTTTCGGCATCTACATAATAAGTAGCATTTCCATCCGGATCATTTACCGGGATCAGAGCTTCTTTTGCTTCTTCCAGTTTCTTGATCATCAGACGGATCTCTCTCTGTTTTGTTGCTTCTGTTGCATTTTTCTTAAATGCTTTTGCTTCTTCTACAACAGCCTGGAATTCTGCCCAGGATGCTTCTTTGTAGTCTGCTGCCTGCAGGCTGTCTGCATCTTCTACTACTTTGTCAAATGCCGTCCAGTCCAGATCAGAAGATACCGGTGTCAGTACCAGATTGTCCAGATAACCCTGGATACCGTTATCTGCCCAGGTATATACATCCAGTGTCGTTACATCAGATGGTGTGGTAAAGCGGATCTCAAAAGGTGTCCACTCCGTTGCTCCCGGTTTTACTGCTGCTGCCAGTTTGCTGTCGGTATCGGTTGTATCGGTATAGCTGCTGTCTGTTGCTGCCACACAGTAGATTTCTTTTCCGGCTACTCTTGCGCCTGCCCAGTAGCATCCGCTGCCGCTTACTTTGATACTTCCGGTTAATACATATTCGGTATCCGGTTCTACGCTGATCGGATAGTTTGTTTTGTCGCTGGAACTTCCATCTCCCCAGGAGTTTTTGCTTCCATTATCATGCAGATAATGTGTTCCGTCCGGAGCTTCGCTGTCTTCTTCAATGGTTGCACCATTTCCCAGAGACCAGCCATCGGTTCCGTTTTCAAAGCTTCCGTTTGTCAGAAGATTTTTTACTTCCGGAGCTTTTGCTTTGGTATCGATAATACCGATCCAGCTTAATACAGGATCACTTCCGGATGCTTTGCTGATCGTTACCAGAATGTGGTCAGAACCTTCCGGAACGGTTACTGCTACTTCGTTTCTGTCCTGTGTCTTGCTGGAAGAAAGGCTTGCACTTCCGGTTCCCAGTTCGGTCTGGTTACCGTCAGCATCTACAGAAGATACGGTTACTGTGATTCCTCTGGTGCTGCTCCACCATTCGTTGAATCCGGTGGCAACTACATAGTTTCCAGGATCCAGTTCGAAACCGTACTCAATGGTATGGCCGCTGGTTGCCCACCAGCCGGTATCAAAGAAGTCGCCGCTTCCTTTGGAACCCATATCTTCAGAGCTGCTTCCGCCGGATGCTCCCGGTGTACTTGTGTAACCCCAGTTTACATCGACATCTTTTCCGTATTTCTGATCGGATACCGTGTTTTTCAGGTTGTTTGCAGTCTCTGCGAATTTTTCAAATACAGAAGAGGTATTGTCTCCGTTTGTATAGCAGTCTGCAAAATAAGTCAGTCCTTTCGGACAGCAGAATACTTTGGTTGTAATTTCTCTGTTCAGATCTGCAAGTGTTCCTGTAACAGTAACTTCACCCAACGAATATTCGCCAAGGCTGTCTGCATCGTTAATGGTCCAGGTTACTGCCTGGTTGTTATATGCCTTTCCGCCGATCTCAACATTAATTGTGGACGGAAGTGCACTCTGCAGTTCACTGATGCTTTCTGCGGTCTCAGGAAGTTTCGTTGTTACATCGATGCTTCCTTTGCCTTCGAGTTCATCCAGTGTCCAGTTGCTGTAATTTTTCAGCATGATAGTATCGCCTGATCCGAATTCGATCGGGACCCATACATATCTGGAATCGCTCAGATCTTTTCCGTTATCCGGATTGTACCAGCGGTCTCCCATGTAGATGAATTTTCCGTTTTCCGCATCTACCGGAATGACACAGGTACTCTGGGTATCAAAGGTTGTTTTGGAGGTATCTCCGATACACGGATCTCCTACTCGTTTCCATGGTCCTAACGGGCTGTCTGCAACAGAGTATGCTGCCTGGTTTGGTGCCCATCCGGTACAGCCGGAAGTAATCAGATAATATTTTCCGCGATATTTGAACATCGCCGGACCTTCTCTGGAATCGGTACTGCTGATGCAGAAGTCTTCTCCCAGTTTCATCTCGGAAGCATCTTTTGCAAGTCCTGTGTATTCATCGTTCAGTTTTGCGATATACATTACCGCATTACCTTCGGAAGAGTACATTACGTATGCTGTTCCATCATCATCTTTAAACAGGTTCATGTCACGGACATGTCCGCTCACGGAGTCAAATCCATGGTTACTGTAATCTCCGGCAAGCATGTAGCTTCCCAGCAGTTTGTATGGTCCGTTGACAGAATCCGCGATCGCGATACCAGCTTTTGCTTTCGCATAGTTGGAACTGCTGTCGCTTGCATACGGGCTTGTTCCGTCTGCATGGAACCAGATGACATATTTTCCTGTTTTCTCGTTATACAGCATCTTTGGACGTTCCATGACGCATCCTTCTGCCCACAGGTCCACATAGATATCTTTCTTCTCTGCTTCTGTCAGATCTCCGTACAGATTCTTGAAGTAATCATCTGTCTCGAACTGTTCGTAGTTGTCCATGGTTCTTAAGACAACGCCTTCGTCTTTCCAGTTGTAGAGATCTTTGGAAGAATACAGATGAACACCCGGCATCGGACGGTATCCGTTGGTACGGTCCTCACCCAGCCAGTAATAGGTATCACCGATCTTCTGTACCTGACCACCGTGAGCCTGAATGGCTTCGCCATTGTCATCATAGATTCTGGCTGCGTCGGTTCCGGTGATGGATGTATAAGTTTCAATATGAGTTTCTACCAGTGCATCAAAGGCAGTCTCGATGGCTTCTTTTGCAGCTTTGATCGCATCGGTATCGGTAGATTTTTCATCTACCAGTTTCTGTGCATCTGCAATCGCCTGATCAAATGCTTCTTTGGTTGCTTTCTTATAGGTTTTTCCCTCTGTTTTTTCTGTGTAATTTTTGATTACATTTGCCAGAACTTCCAGCTGATCTGCTTCACCGGTTTCTGTTTTTACCACGATGTAATTCAGAACCGGGTCATCGCTTGTGGAAGATCTGCTTGTACTCTGTACAAAGACATTCAGGGTTCCGTCGGTTACCGTTACTTCATATTCTTTTTCGAAATCTTTGGCGGTAAGTCCGGACTCTACTTTCTGTCCTTCCAGAATGATATCTTCTGTTTTGGTTCCCCACTTGCTCCATGGGTTATCGATACCTACGGTAACTTTGTAATCACCTTCCGGTACTTCAAACTGATATTCGATTCCGGATTTTCCTGCTTCATAGGTGATCTTGTCTGACTGATAACGGTAAGATCCTTTCAGTGTGGTATCTCCGCCGCGGGCTGTTGCAGAGTAAGTTGCATCCTCTACATAGCCCCAGTTATATCCTGTGGAAGCATCTGTATCATATGCTTGATCCACATTTCCCTGATATAAACCACGTTTGGATCCTGACGGTGTTACGGATGTGTCAGAAGATCCGCAGTTCGCCAGATAGATCACGCCATCATTTGCTGCAATTTCTGCATCTGTAAAAGTCTTTTTCTCCACAGACGCTTCCTGTGTTGCAACAGAATTTTCCTCTGTCTGCACCGCTGTTTCCGGTGCAACGGTTTCTTCCGGTGCTGTTTCTGCAGCAGGGGAACTTTCCCCTGCTGTCTCAGAAACAACTTCCTGATTCTGCGTTTGCAGATCCGGCAGATATTCTCCACCGGCTTCTGCTGCAAATGCTGAAACGGACTGTGCCACCATAGCGGCACTTAAAAATCCGGCAAAAATCGCTTTTTTACTGCGTGTCATTTTGCTCTTTTTCATACTTTGCTTACCTTTCTTTATTTTTCAAGGCTTCCTTTTTTTCTCCAAGCAAGCACTGCAACCAGCATTGCTGCCAGCATTACACCAGCTGTAGCTGCGATCGGTGTACGGTCTGCTGTTTTTGCTGCATTGGATGTTTTTGTGCCTGTTCCGTTCTGTGAACTTCCCGGCTTGGTTGTAGTTCCCTGGCTGCTGCCCGATGTCTGTGTGCTCTTTGTCACCAGACCCTTAACTGCATCATTCAGATTGCTGTATGCTTTGCTGACTTCTTCCTGGGTCGGTGCTTCTGCTTCCAGAACAGTCTTTGCAGCTTCGAGAGCTGTGGTAAATGCTTTGTAACTTGCATCGGTGTAATTGCCCTGTTTCATATCCTTGTACTGTTCATACAGGTTGGACAGGTTTGTTTTATCTACCTTTGTAGATGGTGTTGGTGTCGGTTCCGGATCAACAGTCTTCTCTGTCAGTCCGTCAACAGCTGCTTTCAGTGCTTCTGCTGCTGCCTGTACCATTTTCTCGGTTGCATTTGCATTATCCAGCACTGCCTTTGCACTTTCCAGTGCGGTTTCAAAAACTTTCCAGCTTTCGTCTGTGTAGTTGCCCTGCTCTTTTCCGCTGTTTGCATCATACAGTTTCTGCAGTTCGCTCTTATCTACAGGTACTGGTTCCGGCTCTTTCTCTGTCAGTCCTTTGACTGCTTCTTCCAGAGCGGTGGTTGCTGCTGCTACCTGTTCTTCGGTTGCTGCTTCGTTGTCCAGTACTGCTTTCGCTGCTTCTAATGCTGTGGTAAAGGATTTCCAGCTTTCGTCTGTGTAGTTACCCTGTTCTTTTCCACTGTTTGCATCATACAGGTTCTGCAGTTCACTCTTATCTACAGGTTTCGATTCCGGTGCTTCCTGACCGCTTACGCTGATCCAGCTTACGATCGGATCATCGCTTGCAGCTTTCTTGATGGTGATGGTTACCACTGCCTGTTTTTCCAGTGTAATGGTTCCCTGTGCATAAGACTCTGCACTCTTGACTGCATCAAAATCACACAGTTTGGTTTCGTTTTCTCCGTTTACGCTGTAATATACATCCATTTCACGGTTCATGCTCCACCATCCGGTGCTTCCAAGCATTATGGTGTGCTCACCTGCCGGAAGTGTGAACTGGTAAGTGATGTTCTTATTGGAACGTGCCCACCATCCGCCGGTGTACGGGTTGCTTACGCTGGACTGGCTGAATCCTTTGATATCTCCGGAATCGCCTACCACGCTGGTGTAACCCCAGGTATTGTCATCCGTTTTTGCCTGATCTGCTGCATCTGCATTCTTCAGTCCCGGTACGGCTGCTTTTACTTTTTCCCAGGTGGAAGATCCTGTGTTGTTACAGTCAACCATGTATTCCAGATCTTTTGGCAGCAGCTGAACTTCTGCTGTTGCTGTCTTTCCGTTTGCTGTTGTTCCTGTTACTGTTACATAGCTGTATGGATTTCCTTCAAAGCTTACGCCGTCCAGATTCCAGGCAACTGCTGTCTCTGCACCGCCAACGGTTACAGTTTCCGGCAGTACCGGTGTTCCGTCGATCGCATAGGTATCTACTTTATCCGGTGTTCCGTATGCTGCCATAACAGCCTGATACTCTGCTTTTGTGATACGGATCGGTGTGCCGTGTCTTGCTCTTGACGGCATCTTATAAGTTCCGGCTTCCGGTTTTGTAAATACGCCGCTTTCCAGATCTGTGGTCAGTAACGGATAGTATCCGCCGCCGCCAAAATCATCTACCAGCAGGCACCAGGTATTTGTATCTGCATCATCGCTGTTCAGCTTGAAGATGGTCGGTCCCTCTACATACTGATTGGCATTCAGGCTTTCTGATGCAATCTGTGCGTAGGTTCCAAGTACCTGATTACTCTTCTCTAAGAAAATAGTTTTTGTCTTTGCACCAAGTGAGTTGGTGGAACCACCCTCATTCTTGGTGAAACGGTAGTACGTTCCGTTCTCTTCGATCATGGTTGTATCGATGCTGGACTGATCGTAATTGATCCACAGCTGTGGTTCTGTGAAGCTGTAGAAATCACGGGTCTTTGCATAATACAGTCTCTGTTTGGTATCTTTGTTCGGTGTTCTGGATGCCCAGTATACAACATATTCTCCGGTCTGCGGATCATAGGTCGCTTCCGGTGCCCAGGTGCATCCTGCTTCGATCTTGGCAGATACTTCTACCATTCTCTGTTCGGACCAGTTTACAAGGTCTGTGGATTCCCAGATCATCAGGCTCTGGCTTCCACTGTTCTGTGCTGCATCCCATCCGTTTCCGCCATTGATCTTCAGGTCTGTGGCGATCAGATAGAATTTATCTCCTTCCGGTGAACGGATGATAAACGGATCACGGACACCTTTTTCTCCCATGGTGGAAGTAAGGATCGGATTGTTATCATTCAGATCAGACCAGTTCAGACCATCCTGGCTGGATGCGAAGTAGATCTGTTCTCCATCGGAATATCCTTCGCCTGCAAAGTATGCGAAGAAGTAATCGGTGTAATCGCCATCCTGGATAGCTGCTGCTTTCGCTTTTACCTGAATAACGATTTCTTTTGTAAGGGTTTCTCCTTTATAGGAGAGGGTTGCTGTCATGGTTACGGTTGTATCTTCCTGCGGTCTTGTTACCGTACCTGCAGGTGTCGGATCGTATCCTTCATTTTCATGAGATGCCACATCCACGATTTCCGGATGATCGGTTGCCCAGGTGATGGTCACACCGCTTTCTGTGGTTTCCGGAAGGGTAATGTTTCCGCGTACATCATCTTTGTTTGGAATATCCAGTTCATCATATGCTTTCTGCAGCGTGGAGCCGATATTTTCTCCCGGTGCTTTTACAGCAAATTCTGCACTCTTTCCGTCTCCGTAGGAAACAGTGATTGTCACATTGACATCTTCTGCCGGAGGTGTTACTTTTCCGTTCTGAGTGATTGCATCGTTTTCCGGAACGTTCCATGTCAGATCATATCCGTCCATACTGGTCGGGAATGCAAGATCGGTAACAACTTCATCTGTAGAGGAATTGCCATTTAACATTGCTGTCTGGATATCTGCCAGAAGCATGTTGGTTTTTTCTGTCTCATCCGGAGTTTCTGCCTGTACCTGGTCAGCAGTCAGTGCAGTATTCCAGATTCTGATATCGGATACATTTGCTTTCAGAAGCGGATCTCCGTTATATAAGGATTTTCCGATATATCCCAGTTCTCCTTCTGACGGCATAGCGTCTGTGACGTCTTTGCCATGTGTTTTCTCGGATACCAGTACGCCATCCATGTACATGGACAGTTTGGTTCCATCAGAGGTTATGGTTACGGTTGTATAACCTGCACCCGGTTTTTCTGCCGGTGCATCCATTCTTACTTCACCATTGGAGCTGATTGCTGCCAGAACGTTTCCTTTATAGTTGTTCTGGTCGGAGTTTACACCGACGAACACATAATGATCTACGTTCGGCCAGCTTGCTACGGTACGTCCGAAGCACCACAGCCAGTGGTTTGCCTGTGTCTGTGTACTAAAGGTTGCCTGAACAGTAAACTGTCCGTCTGCACCTACCAGTCCTGCCGGGATATCTGCATATCCGTCTTTGTTAAAGTGAAGAACGCTTTCCTCTCCGTAAGTAGCAACGCTTGCTTCTGTAATATCATGAAGGGTTGCATCGTTTCCTTTTCCGGATACGTCTGTCAGTTTGTCATCTGCTACGGACATGTCATAATGTGCTGTCAGATTTTTTGTTGTGGTATGTAACAGACGATATACTTTCAGTTCTGACAGGTTACAGTTACCATTTGCTCCGACTGCGTATTTGATGTATCTGCAGGTCGGTGCTTCATTTACATTAAAGTCTGTGTAATATACGATGGTATCTTTTCCCTCGGAAGGAGTCTCTTCGATGGTATATAATTCCGTCCAGTTTTCTCCGTCTTCGGATCCGTAGATGGTTGCTCCCACACAACGACCTGCATAGCCGCTACGAGGTGCATAGGCGATGGCACCGATCTCTGTCATTTCTTTCAGATCCAGTGTTACATAACCATTGCTTACGCCATCAAAGAATGTGCTGTAATTACCATCTACTACATTGGCAGCGATATTGGTTGTGCTGTTGTTCCACGGTGTGCTGCTGCTTACCTGATCTTTCTCTACAGTAACCTGTTCTACTTCCGGAACTTCTTCCTGGGTAGCATCTTTGATTCCGCTTACGCCTTCAATAATATAAGTAGTAATAGAATTTGCTTTCAGGGTAGCTGTGAAGTTTCTGTTTTCTGTATCCGTTACAATGTCATCCTGGCTGCTGACATCTGCCCAGTGTTCTCCACTGTCCAGAGATCCGCTGGTACGGATGGCTGTCACTTTATCACCCATGGTGTTAAATCCGGACAGATCAAATTTCCATGTCTTGTCTGCATCGGAAGTGTTCATTGCTACTACAACAGCTTTGTTTTCATCCGGATCGTATGCAGCAAGTGTGGTTCCTTTGCTGGTTCCGATAATAGTGTAACCCGGACGGATATATCTTGAGAACTGTCCGTATGCGTAATATTTCATACTCAGGGCAATTTCTTCGTTATCATGGTCTGCTGCTGCAAGACCCCAGTATCCGTTGGAAGATTTTGATTTCCATTTACTTTCCAGAGCATCCATGGAAAGGTAGTCATTGTTGCTTCCTTTGTTTACCCATGCCTGTCCGGTTTCGCTGCTGTCTGCATGCATATCAATAGCATTCCACAGGATCCATGCGGAACTTTCCAGTCCGTTTACATCGGTCATCATACGCTGTGCAAGACCAAGTGCTGCGGTCATCTCTCCTGCATGGGTTCCTGCAGTATAAGCACCGTCAACTTCTGACATCCACAGGTTCTTTCCTGCATTCTGTGCAGTTTCTTTTAATCCTTCTCTGTTGGATCCGCTGTATGTATGCGTATCGATTCGGCTGATTACATTCTTTGCTTCATCGGAAAGATTATTATAAGAAGAAATCTGTGTATCAATGCTTGTCTCATCGGTACCGCTGATAATCATGTTAATGCCTTTGTTTTTCAGTTCTTTGTTCAGGGCAACCAGGATTCTTGACTGGGATTCTCCCTGGTCAAAATGGCATCCTTCCTGTTTGTTGCTGTTTGCGCCCCAGTAGTTGGTATATGGCTCATTCATCGGATCAACACTCTGGAAATTGATCACACCTTCGTTGTCCCAGTGTTCGATGACGTCTGCCATGTATGCGGCAAATGCATTTACAGAATCTACTCTCAGGTTATCTTTGCTGGAATCGGTATTTCCTGAAGAGCATCCGCTTACTGTCATAAAATATGGTGGTGAGTTAGAAAATGCTTCTGCGATAAAGTCCTGTCCGCTGGCTTTTGCTGCCGCTTTCAGTACATTCATCTGATTTTTATCTGCATCCCAGTCATAGTTCCATGCATATCCGCAGCTTTCATCTGCTCTTGCAAAATTCTCAGTGTACCAAGACAGATCATGTTTGGATGTATCGATTTTTGTCACATCCGTTGCATATCCCGGAACACCTGCATCAGAACGTACAATATGTTCTGCATGTTTGAATTCATCAGTATCCGGAACCACGCCTTCGTCACCGGCTTTCACTACTGCCATCTTTACAAAATCCAGTGTCCAGTCAGATTTTCCTGCCACACGGATGGTATTTTCTCCTGCCTGCAGTTTTACGTTGCTGAAGGTTACTGCGAACAGCATGCAGTGGCTTCCGTTGTTGGTTCCTTCTGCGATCAGACTGTTGTTTACCGTAGCTGCATCTGCTACATATTCATCTTCTGCAGCTGCCTGTACAGCAACCTGTGTGATTTCTTCCTGGCTCTCTACAGCCTCTTCGGCAACTTCTGCCTCAGCGTCTGCGGTTTCCTCTACATCCGCAGCCTGTGTATCAGCTTCCTGTGCGTCTTCCTCGTTCTGCACCTCTGCTGCCGGCTGTTCTTCCTGTACCACACTCTGTGTTGTGGTGCTTCCTGCGGCAACTCCCAGTGCAACATCTCTGCTGTTTGTTCCTTCCAGTGTCATCAGGACTTTTACGGTATAATCACCGCTCTCGTCTACATTTACCTGATATTTCAGGTTGTCACCGGATCCTGCTGTATCGGACAGTTTGTTGATCCATCCGAGTTTGGTAAAGCTTCCTACTTTTTCTCCTTTGGTAAATCCAAAGTCCGCATCCGATTTGGAATAGGTCATATCCGCCATTTTCGAATATGTCTCCGCTTTTCCGCTGCTTCCTGCGTAACTGTAGGTTCCTGCTGTCAGGTCATAGAATTTTGCTTTTTCATTGACCGGCACTGTCTCTGTGGTGGTTTCTCCTGTATCATCTCCACCGCCTACGTTGTAACGACCGATGTTCATATCCAGTCCCTCCGGACTGAAGAAAAGCTTTGCAGCTTCCTCTGTCAGTTTGTCGCTGTAACCGATTCGGTTTGCCCACCAGCAAAGGGAAGTTCCCCATCCTTCAAATTCGCCAAGACCGTCTCCGTTGGTGTCATTGAAGATGGATGCTTCTGTCGGTTTCAGTTTGACTGTGCTGTCTACACTGGTTGCAGCAGAAACGATCTGTACACCGTCTAACGGCATAGATGTCAGACAGAGTGCCGCAGCTGTGAGGGCAGCCATTTTCTTTTTCAAACCCTTCATTTTCCGTACCTCCTGTTTTTTGGTATTTTCCAGTTTTTTTCCGGAACTTATGATTTTTTCAATCATACTCGTACCTAATCTTATTGTATAAAAAAAGAACGCTAAAATATATCACATATCTTAGCGTTTCATCACATATCTTAGATTTTTCTTTTTTTATTTTTATGCTTCTGCCGTATTTCCCTCATATTGCCGAATCGTATCTTCGATCCGTCCTTTTACCATCGCCGCAATCTCCGTTGTCTTCATTCCCTGATACTCTTCATACGGGATCGGCTCCAGAAAATGTACCTGTACGGTCAGTTTTTTAATGGAATTGGTATCAAATGACTTATACGAATCGATCAGAGCCACCGGCACGATCGGGCACTGTGCTTTGACGGCACTTTTGAAGCTTCCGCCTTTGAAATCAAGAAGCTGATTTCCTTTCCGGCTTCTGGTTCCCTCGGCAAAGATCAGATAGTTCCGACCCTTTTTCACTTCTTCTGCCACCTGTTTGATCACCTGCAACCCCTGGCGCAGATCGTTACGGTCTAACGGGATGGCTTTCATACAGGCAAATACCTGTTTTAAGAACGGTACATTTGCTACTTCTTTTTTCATCACCACAGAGAACGGACGCGGGCAGACTTCAATGATCGCCAGCACATCATACAGCCCCTGATGGTTGGGGAAAAACATAAATCCATCCTGCTTCGGAATATTCTCCACTCCATACGCATCGATGGTGATGCGACCGCCGATGTTGGCACGGCGGTCGATCATTTTTAATACCTGATATCTTTCTTCTTCGGTGTACTTTTCTACATGGACTGCCGTATAGCACAGTTTAAACCAGCCATACGGGACAAACCAGAGATTGCGTAACACCATTAACAGAATTCGTTTCATTCTTCAGACCCCGTATGTTCCTGTTCTGTCTCTTCCTGTTCGTTTGCCTCTGTATTTTCTTCCTGTTTTTCTTCTTTTTCCCGTACTTTTGCGATACTTGCCACAGAAACTTTCTCATCCAGGTTCATCAGTTTGACACCGGATGTGATTCTTCCCAGGATCGAGATATCGGAGCAGGCGATTCGGATGATGATTCCCTCGGTTGTGATCATCATCACTTCGTTGTCATCATTAACCGCTTTGACACCTACGACATTACCGGTCTTTTCGGTGATCTTATAGCATTTTACCCCTTTTCCGCCACGGTTCTGTACGGAGAATTCGCTCATGGAGGTACGTTTACCCATACCTTTTTCCGATGCAATCAGAAGGTAATCCCCCTGAGAGCACAGCTGCATGCCGATGATTTCATCCCCGTCGCTGAGGTTGATACCACGAACACCCATGGATACTCTTCCGGTGCTTCTGACATCCGTATCTTTAAAGCGGATACACTGACCGTATTTCGTTACCAGAATGATATCTTTTTTGTTATCTGTGAATTTTACTTCGATCAGTTCATCATCATCTTTCAGAGAGATCGCCGCAAGACCGGTCTTTCTGACATTTGCATAATCCTGGATCGGTGTTTTCTTCACGATACCGCTCTTGGTTGCCATAAACAGATACTGACCCTGGCTGTAATCTTTCAGGGACAGGACCGCTGTGATCTTCTCACCTGCCTGTAACTGCAGCAGGTTGATGATCGCCGTACCGCGGGCAGTTCTTCCAGCTTCCGGAATCTCATACGCCTTCAGGCGGTATACTTTACCCATATTCGTAAAGAACATCAGATAATGGTGGGTCGTTGTCATCAGCAGTTCATCGATATAATCGTCCTCGATGGTCTGCATACCCTTGATGCCCTTGCCGCCACGGTTCTGGCTGCGGAAATTATCTACGGTCATTCGTTTGATATAACCTAATTTTGTCATGGTGATGACGGTATTTTCATTCGGGATCATATCCTCCATGGAAATATCGAACTCGTCAAATCCGATGGCTGTCTTTCTCTCGTCGCCGTATTTTTCACTGATGGCAAGGATCTCCTCACGGATCACGCGAAGCAGCAGATTTCTGTCTGCCAGGATGGCTTCCAGTCTGCGAATACGATCCATCAGTTCTTTGTATTCTGCTTCCAGCTTCTCTCTTTCCAGACCGGTCAGTGTACGCAGACGCATATCTACGATTGCCTGTGCCTGTGCATCGGAAAGTGTAAAGCGTTCCATCAATCTTGCTTTTGCCACCTGGGTGTTTTCCGAACCACGGATGATACGGATGACTTCATCGATGTTATCGAGTGCTTTTAAGAGTCCTTCCAGGATATGGGCACGTTCTCTTGCTTTGTTCAGATCGTACTGGGTTCTTCTGGTCACAACATCTTCCTGATGTGCCAGGTAATGTTTCAGGATCTCCATCAGGTTCATGACTTTCGGCTGGTTGTTGACCAGTGCCAGCATGATCACGCCGAAGGTATCCTGTAACTGGGTATGTTTATACAGTTTATTCAACAGCACGTTTGCATTGACATCTCTTCGCAGTTCAATGCAGATACGCATACCCTCTCTGCTCGAGTGGTCGTTTAATGCCGTGATACCGTCGATTTTCTTCTCTTTTACCAGATCTGCGATCTTTTCGATCAGTCTGGCTTTGTTGACCAGATACGGAAGTTCCGTGACAATGATCTGGCTCTTTCCGTTTGGCAGTGTCTCGATATTCGTCACCGCACGGACACGGATCTTGCCGCGGCCTGTCCGGTACGCTTCCTCGATTCCTCTGGTTCCAAGGATCGTTGCTCCGGTCGGGAAGTCCGGTCCCTTGACGATCTTTAAGATTTCTTCGATCTCGGTATCCCGGTTCTCTTCCACGATATTGTCAATGATCTTCACCACTGCTGCAATGATCTCTTTTAAGTTATGCGGCGGAATATTCGTCGCCATACCTACCGCGATACCGGAAGTACCGTTTACCAGAAGGTTCGGGTAACGTGCCGGAAGTACGGTCGGCTCTTTTTCTGTCTCATCAAAGTTTGGGGAAAAGTCTACGGTGTTTTTATTGATGTCTGCAAGCATCTCCATGGAAATCTTGCTCAGACGCGCCTCGGTATATCGCATGGCAGCCGCACCGTCACCATCCACGGAACCGAAGTTTCCGTGACCGTCAACCAGCGGATAACGAGTGGACCACTCCTGTGCCATATTTACCAGGGCACCATAGATAGAACTGTCACCGTGCGGGTGATATTTACCCATGGTATCACCGACAATACGGGCACATTTTCTGTGTGGTTTGTCCGGACCGTTGTTCAGCTCGATCATAGAGAACAGCACTCTTCGCTGTACCGGCTTTAATCCGTCTCTGACATCCGGCAGCGCACGGGATGCGATGACACTCATGGCATAATCGATATACGATTCTTCCATTGTCTTTTTCAGGTCCACCTCGTGGACCTTGTCAAAAATATTGTCTTCCATCTTTTTCTCCTATTGTTATCTTTTGGATTAAATATCAAGATTTTTAACTTTTAATGCATTTTCCTCTATGAACTCACGACGCGGTTCTACTTTATCTCCCATCAGAGTGGTAAAGGTAAGGTCAAGTTCGGATGAAGTCTCATCGTCCATGGTCACACGAAGAAGGACTCTTCGCTCCGGATCCATGGTGGTCTCCCACAGCTGATCCGCATCCATCTCACCCAGACCTTTGTATCGCTGGATCTTGTTGTTACCGTCTCTTCCGATCTCGGTCAGGATGTTGTCCAGTTCCTTATCGTCGTATGCATACCAGATTTTCTTGTTCTTCTCGATCTTATAAAGCGGCGGCTGTGCCAGATACACATATCCCTGTTTGATCAGTTCTGGCATGAAACGATACAGGAACGTCAGCATCAGGGTGGCGATATGCGCGCCGTCGACATCGGCATCGGTCATGATGATGATCTTGTGATACCGCAGTTTGGAAATATCAAAATCCTCATGGATACCGGTACCAAACGCAGTGATCATGGCTTTGATCTCCGCATTGCCGTAGATTCGATCCAGACGGGCTTTCTCCACGTTCAGGATCTTTCCACGAAGCGGCAGAATTGCCTGAGTTGCACGGCTTCTCGCGGTCTTTGCAGAACCGCCGGCGGAATCTCCCTCTACGATGTAGATCTCGCAGTTTTTCGGATCCTTATCGGTACAGTCTGCCAGTTTTCCAGGCAGGGATAATCCTTCCAGGGCAGATTTTCTTCTGGTCAGATCGCGGGCTTTTCTCGCCGCATCTCTGGCACGCTGTGCCAGTACGGATTTCTCCACGATGGTTTTTGCCACGGACGGATTCTGCTCCAGGAAAATCTCCAGTGTCCGGCTTACCACCGCATCGACCGCACCTCTTGCCTCGCTGTTACCCAGCTTCTGCTTCGTCTGTCCTTCAAACTGCGGCTCCTCGATCTTTACACTGATGATCGCGGTCAGACCTTCACGGATATCTTCTCCTGCCAATTTTTCATTCTCTTTTAACAGTTTATTTTTCTTCGCATAATCGTTAAAGGTCTTGGTCAGAGCATTACGGAAGCCGACCACATGGGTTCCACCTTCCGGTGTCGTGATATTGTTGACGAATCCATACGTTGTCTCGTTGTAAGAATCGTTATGCTGCATCGCCACTTCCACAGCAACGCCATCTTTCATTCCCTCACAGTAGATGATCTCCGGGTACAGCGCCTCCTTGCTGCGGTTTAAGTAGGTGACAAATTCTTTGATTCCACCTTCGTAATGGAACTCTTTGACCAGTTCTTTTTCCCCGCGCTCATCCGTCAGACGGATCTTCAGACCTTTTGTCAGGAACGCCATCTCACGGAATCTCTGTTTCAGGGTATCAAAATCAAATATGGTTTCTTCAAAGATCTCTTTATCCGGCAGGAACGATACCATGGTTCCTGTTTTTTCCGGATCACAGTCTCCAATGACCTTTAATTTATAAATGGTTTTTCCCCGTTCATATCTCTGACGGTAGACCTTGCCTTCATGGTAGATCGTAACTTCCAGCCACTCGGAAAGTGCATTTACTACAGATGCACCTACACCGTGAAGACCTCCGGATACCTTGTACCCTCCACCGCCAAACTTTCCTCCTGCATGAAGGATGGTGAATACAACTTCCACGGCCGGAATCCCCGCTTTGTGGTTGATTCCCACAGGGATACCCCTTCCGTTATCTATGACGGTAATGGAATTATCTTCCTGAATTTTGACATCGATTACATCACAAAATCCCGCAAGTGCCTCATCCACTGCATTATCTACGATCTCGTAGACCAGATGGTGAAGTCCGCGGATGGATGTACTTCCGATGTACATACCAGGTCTTTTTCTGACCGCTTCCAAACCTTCCAATATCTGGATTTGATCTGCTCCGTATTCTGTACTCATCCTTATCCTCCTAAATTTTTATTTAAAAATCAATTTTCCCTTCGGTCACCCGGAACACCCTGTCAATCGAAAAATTATTCTCGATCAGTTCATCCAGACCGGTACATGTGATCACCGTCTGGATATTGTGAATGCTCTGCAACAGATAATTTTGCCGGTTACTGTCAAGTTCCGACAATACATCATCCAGAAGCAGCACCGGATGATCCTTCGTCACCTTTTCCACCAGGTAGATTTCCGACATTTTCAAAGAAAGAGCTGCCGTGCGCTGCTGTCCCTGGGACCCATACTTTCGAATATCGATCCCGTTGGTCTGTACACAAAAATCGTCTCTGTGAGGACCTACGGACGTCACACGGAAACGAAGATCTTTTTCTCTCGCACTCTGCAGTTTTTCTTCAAATACTTCCTCTTCCACATCCGGTTCATACAATAGCCGGATCTCTTCTTTCTGCCCGGTCAGGTTACTGTGGATCTGCCGGATGATCTCTCCGAGTTCTTCCATAAACCGCTTTCTCAGAGAAATGATCTTCTTCCCGTAAGAAACCAGCTGCATATCCCACACATCCAGTGTCTCCGTCAGTCCAGGCTGAAAACCGATGTCTTTTAACAGCTTATTGCGCTGATTTAACACCTTATTATAACTCGTCAGCTCCTGTAAGTAAACTTTATTTAACTGACAAAGTTCCAAATCCATAAATCTTCTTCTCTCGGAAGGTCCGTTTTTGATGATATTCAGGTCTTCCGGAGAAAATGCCACCAGATTCACGATACCGAAAAGCTCTGCTGCCTTCCGGATCGGAATCCCGTCGATGGCGATGCCTTTGGCTTTATTTTTTTTCAGATGCATATCGATCTTATGAGATACGCCATCCTTTTTTACCATCATCCGGATATGCGACTCGTCCTGATCAAACCGGATCATCTCTTTATCCTTGCTTCCCCGGTGCGATTTTGTGGTTCCGCAAAGATAGACGGCCTCGAGAACGTTCGTCTTTCCCTGGGCATTGTCTCCGTAGAGAATATTTGTCCCCGGATCCAGAACGATGGACAGATCCTCATAGTTTCGAAAATTTTTCAATTCCAACGATTCAATGTACATACTTTTTATTTTTCAATCCGCAGTTCCTGTCCGTCAAAAGAAACCACATCTCCGTCGTACAATTTACGTCCCCGTCTTATGTCAACCTCGTTGTTTACCTTTACTAAACCATCCTGGATCACCAGTTTGGCTTCCACGCCGTCTTCCACCAGGTTCGCTGCTTTCAGCGCCTGACCGAGCTTGATATACTCGTCTCTCAGTTTAATTATTTCCATTTTTTCTCACTTTCTTACCGTGCGGTATTAAAATTTACCGGAAGAATCAGGTAAATATAGGATTCTTCTTCGTTTTTGATGAAACAAGGAGCCTTTGGATTGACCAGATAAATAGAAATTTCTTCATCGTCGATGACTTTCAGTGCGTCGATTAGAAACTTCGGGTTGAATCCGATCATAATATCTTTTCCTTCTTTATCGATATCGATCTCTTCATTCATGGAACCCATCTGGGAATTGATGTTCAGCTGCATACCGGTATCATCGATTGTAATAATGATCGGTTTTTTGTCACCTTCTTTTACAAAAAGTGTGGCACGGTCGATACACTCGAGGAATTCCCGCTTGTTGATCTTCACTTTTGTCTCATAATCACTCGAGAGCATCTGGTCGATCCGGAAATATTCGCCTTCGATCAGCCGGGAAACGACTACGGTATCATCAAATTCAAAAACAATATGGTTTTCGGTAAAGAAAATCTTCACCTGATCTTCTACTTCACCCGAAAGGATCTTGCTGATTTCATTCAGTGTCTTTCCAGGAACGACAACCTTTCTTGCAGGGTAATTATCTTTCAGTTCGATCTTACGGATCGCGATTCGATGACCGTCGAGTGAAACTACTTTCAGCATATTGTCCTTGATCTCAAAGAGTTCACCGGTCATCAGCTTGTTATTTTCGTTTGCTGCAATTGAGAATATTGTCTGGCGAATCACTTCTTTTAATGTAAATTGTGAGATTTCAATACCTTCTGTACGTTCAATAACTGGCAAATAAGCAAAATCATCTCCGGATTTTCCAGGAATTGTGAACTTTGCTTTCTCACAGGTGATCGTAGTATTCAGGTTTGCATCGGTCTGGATGGTTACATCACTGTCCGGAAGTTTACGGATAATATCAGAAAACAGTTTTGCATCCAGGGCAACGATACCTTTTTCTTCTATAATACCTTTCACTTTTGTCTCGATACCCAGTTCCATATCATTAGAAGTGAAGGTGATTTCTGCTGCGGAAGCATCGATCAGGATACATTCTAGGATCGGCATGGTTGTTTTAGACGAGACAGCTTTCAGTGAAATGTTGACGCTCTTTAATAATTCGTTTTTGGCACAGATTAATTTCATAATGTGAATAACTTCCTTCCTTGAACCTGAGGGCTCATGTATAAAAAAATAATAAGAAATCCGTAGTATTCGTAGTAGGGGCTGTGAAAATGTGTAAAAGTGGTGCAAGTCCCGAAAATATAAGGATTTTTCTATGGGATAACTGTGTGCATCCCGTAGAAGGTGCCTGTGTACGGTTTGTGGATGGAAAAATAAGGTTCCGGTTGTCCACAGATTATACACAGCGAATACACAGACGGAATGTGGATAACTAAAAACTGCTAGAGCAAGCGGCTAATTACCCGGCTGAAGTTTTTTCTTCAGAATCTCGATCGCTTTCTGTGTGGTCTGTGAAGTTTTTAATTCCTGTTCGATTTTGTCGCAGCCATGCATAATGGTAGTGTGATCACGGTTTCCCATACACTGACCGATGGATTTTAACGGAATATTGGCAAGTTCCCGGCAAAGATACATGGCAATCTGGCGAGGATAAACGACTTTACTGTTTCGTTTGGTGCCGATGATGTCCTCCGGTGTGATATCATAGTGCTCCGCAACGGTGTTGATGATATATTCCGGTGTGATGATCTTCTTATCGTTCGGGGAAATGATATCTTTCAGTACCGTTTCCGCCAGTTCCATCGTAACTTCCCGTTTTTCAAGGTTCGCGTAGGCGATAATTTTGTTTAAAGATCCTTCCAGCTCACGGATATTAGACTTAATGTTTTTCGCGATATATTCGATGATGGAATCATCCAGGTTGTAGCCGTCCATTTCTTCTTTTTTCCGGAGGATCGCAACACGCGTCTCGTAGTCAGGAGAGGAGATGTCAGCTAAAAGTCCCCATTCAAAACGGGAACGGATACGGTCTTCGAGGATCTCCATATCTTTCGGCGGTTTATCACTGGAGATAATGATCTGTTTTTTGGCTCCGTGAAGAGCGTTGAAAGTATGGAAAAATTCTTCCTGTGTAGATTCTTTTCCGATGATAAACTGGATATCGTCGATCAGTAAAACATCGATGTTCCGGTATTTTTCGCGGAATTTTGTCATCGCAGTGTTGTTTCCGTTTCGGATCGCCTCGATCAGTTCGTTGGTAAATTCTTCACTGGTGGTGTACAGAATCTTGGTGGAAGGGTTTCTTTCTAATATAAAGTGTGCAACGGAATGCATCAGATGGGTCTTTCCAAGACCAACGCCTCCATATAAAAAGAGGGGATTGTAGATTTCTCCCGGAGATTCTGCCACGGCGAGGGATGCCGCGTGGGCAAATTTGTTGTTGCTTCCGACGACAAACGTATCGAAGGTGTATTTCGGATTCAGGTTTGCCATTTCCATGCTGGTATTATAATTAGTAGAAACGGGGACTTCTTTTTCTACATTTTGTACATCTTCCGGCAGGACGAATCTGATATCATAGTCGGACCCGGTCAGTTCTGAAATCGCAACTTTCAGTGGGAGGGCGTACTTTTTGCTGATATAATTTAGTCCAACCTGCTGGGAAGGAACCAGTATGGTAACTACCTGGTCATCGATGTTGTGAATGGTCAGCGGTTTTAACCAGGTTTTGAAAGAGACGTCCGATAATTCGTGTTCCGTCTTTACTGTTTCCAATATTTCGTCCCATTTTTCGTAAATAATGTTCATGATTTCCTCCATAAGTGCAAGGCAGCTGATAGAACGAGCTACTTTCTCTACCATATCTTATAATAAAATGTGGATTTTAGCAACGACAAAATGTGGATAAGTCGATAAAAAAACGGAGGTAAAATACTTATCCCGTGGATAAATAAAAGGGTAGCAGGAGTTATACACATCGAAAAAGGCGGAAAAACAGGGAATTATGGGAATTGTCCAAAATGTATACACATCATATACACCACTTATCCACAAGTTATCCACATCCGGTGGATAACTTACGTAAACCATGTGTACAGGCTGTGAAAAGATGTGCGTAACCGAAAAAGGGGGGATTCGGTCTGCTATCGGGAGCACGGAAATCGGCGGAGCGCGGATGATCCCGGGAGCCGGATTTTAAGAAAAAAATGAAAAAAATCAGGAAAAAACCGCGATTTGACTTGACTTGCCATTTATTTATGAATATAATTGAAACGATGTTTTCTGACATACATGAAAAGACGATTATAACCGAATAACGGATATTAAAGGAGGTGCCTTAGATATGAAAATGACATTTCAGCCGAAAAAAAGATCCAGAGCAAAAGTTCACGGATTCAGAGCAAGAATGAGCACAAAAGGTGGCAGAAAAGTTCTGGCTGCCAGAAGATTAAAAGGAAGAAAAAGCTTATCAGCATAAGACATAAGACCGCATACATTGTGGTCTTTTCTTCTATCTAAAAGATTTAAAAAAATTTTTCTTTAAAGGTAAGGAATTTCTATGAAATATAAAGATGCAGAGAGCTTAAAAAAGAACAGAGATTTTCAGCTGGTATATAAAACAGGAACATCTTATGTAAATAAGTATTTAGTCATGTATGCGAAAGAGAATCAGCTGGGGAAAAACAGAATCGGAATCTCCGTCAGTAAAAAAGTGGGCAACAGTGTAGTGCGCCACCGGCTCTGCAGACTGGTAAGAGAAAGTTACCGGCTGCATGAGGATGTATTTCGTAGAGGGTTTGATATTGTTGTGGTAGCCCGCGTGAGTGCAAAAGAGAGAACGTTTCGTGAGATTGAGAGTGCATTCCTACACCTTGGCAGGTTACATCACCTTGTAGAGAAGGAAGAACATGAAAGCAATATTGATTAAAGGAATCAGATTCTACCAGAAATATATTTCCCCTTTAAAGAGTACCAAGTGTCCCTATTTTCCGTCCTGTTCGCAGTACGGACTGGAGGCAATTGAAAAATACGGAGCGTTTAAGGGCTCTCTTTTAGCCATATGGAGGATCTTACGGTGTAACCCGTTCTCCAAAGGCGGAGTGGATCCGGTTCCGTAGACTGATGTAATGGGAATTACATTTAAGGAGGAAACATAATTGAATATCGTAATGACGAAGGTTTCGATGCCTATTATCGGATGGGTAAGTGAGATTCTGGGATGGATGATCAATGTGATATACAGCGGTCTTGAACTGATCGGGATCACAAACATCGGTTTGTCCATTATTTTATTTACACTGGTTGTATATCTTCTGATGACTCCGTTGCAGATCAAACAGCAGAAATTTTCCAAGTTAAATGCTGTTATGCAGCCTGAGATCCAGAAGATCCAGAAGAAATACAATGGTAAAAAAGACCAGGATTCTATGATGAAGCAGAATGAGGAGATCAGTGCTGTATATCAGAAATATGGTGTATCTCCAACAGGAAGCTGCGTACAGCTGTTGGTTCAGATGCCGGTTCTGCTGGCTTTGTACCAGGTAATCTATCACATTCCTGGATATATCTCCGGAGTAAGAAACGTATTTACCGGACTGACCGCAAAGATCATGTCTGTCGATGGATTTGGCAGTATCATCAGCCAGTTCTTAACCGACAACAAGATCACAATGACCGGAATCTCAGCCAATACAGAATTTACCAAGACAACAACGATTGATTTTCTGTACAAACTGTCCCCGTCACAGCTGGAAAAATTCTCACAAATCAGCGATTTCAGCGGATTTTCCGATCTGTTCGATAAAGTAGCGCAGCAGACCAGCCATATGAATACGTTCCTGAACCTGAATATCTCAGATACCCCGCTGGCTATTATCAAAAGCGGTATGGCACAGGGCGGAGCAGCAGGATACCTTCTGGTATTTTCCGCTGCCATGGTTCCGATCCTTGCATGGCTGACACAGTGGATGAACTACAAACTGATGCCGCAGCCAAAGCAGGCTCCGAACAGTGAACCGAGTGCAATGGAAGCTTCTATGAAAAGCATGAATACGTTCATGCCGATCATGTCTGCCGTATTCTGTTTCTCTTTCCCGGTAGGTATCGGTATTTACTGGGTAATCGGTGCTGTGATCCGTTGTATCCAGCAGCTGGTGATCAACCGTAAGATGGAGCAGATGGATATGGAAGACCTGGTTCGCCGGAATCAGGAAAAGATGAAGAAAAAGATGGAAAAAAGAGGTGTGTCTGCACAGCAGATCAACCAGCAGGCAAGAATGAATGCACGAAACATTCAGGCACCTGATAAAACATCCGGTCTGAGTCAGGAAGAAAAAGCTGCACAGAGAAAGAAAGCAACGGAATATTATAATAACGCCAATGTAAAACCGGGCAGTCTGGCTGCCAGGGCGAACATGGTAAAACAGTTTGACGAAAAGAACGCGAAGAAGAAATAGGGGGAGAAAGGGCTATGGAATTCAAAGAGATTACTGCGAAAACCGTCGATGAAGCCATTACAAAGGCTTGTCTGGAGTTCGAGACTTCCAGTGATAACTTAGAGATTCAGGTTGTCCAGGAGGGTACTTCCGGTTTCTTGGGATTTATCGGCAGCAAACCTGCCGTGATCAAAGTTCGTAAAAAGGTGCAGGAAGAAGAATTCGACATCTTAAAAGAGCTTGCAAAAGAAGAGAAAAAGGAAAAGAAAGCCCCTGTTAAGGAAGAAAAGAAAGAACCCAAAAAAGAATTCAAAAAAGAAGTAAAAAAAGAAGCCAAACCGGTAAGAGAGCCGAAAAAAGAGACTGCTGCCAAACCGCAGACAGAAAATAAGGAAGTAAAACCGGTGGCAAAAGAAGCACAGCCGAAGCCGGAACCGAGAAAACCGGTTGTCCGTACCGAAGAACAGGTACAGCAGATGAAACAGGATGCAGAAAAATTCCTGACCGGCGTATTTGGTGCAATGGAACTTCCGGTGGAGATTACCATGAACTATGATAAGACCGCCGATTGCCTGGAAATCGATTTTGTCGGCGAGGATATGGGTATCCTGATCGGTAAGAGAGGACAGACACTGGATTCTCTGCAGTATCTGACCAGCCTGGTTGTCAACAAAGAGCAGCAGGATTATGTCAGAGTGAAAGTAGATACCGAAAACTACAGAAGCCGCAGAAAAGACACGCTGGAAAACCTGGCAAAAAACATTGCTTTCAAAGTGCGTAAAACAAGAAAGCCGGTAGTGTTAGAACCAATGAATCCTTATGAGAGAAGAATCATCCATTCTGCACTGCAGGGAAACAAGTACGTGGAAACATACAGTGAGGGCAATGAACCTTACCGTCATGTCGTAGTTGTTTATAAAGGTAAATAAGTAGTTGAATGGAAAAGATGTTATTTCACGGGGCGTGAGTAGCATCTTTTCCTGTTTTAAGGAGTAAGACAGAGATGACAGGAGATACGATTGCGGCAATTGCCACAGCGATGAGTGCTTCAGGAATCGGCATTATCCGTATCAGCGGTGACGATAGCATGGAGATCATCAGCAAAGTATACCGCTCAAAAGGCGGAAAAAAGAAGATAAAAGAAGCCGAAAGCCATACGATCCATTACGGATTTATCTATGACAACGATACCATGATCGATGAAGTCCTGGTGATGATCATGAAAGGACCGAGAAGTTATACCGGAGAAGATACGGTGGAGATCGACTGCCACGGCGGCGTTCTTGCCATGAAAAAGGTACTCGAAGCCGTGATCCATGCGGGTGCAAGACCGGCGGAACCGGGAGAATTTACCAAGCGTGCCTTCTTAAACGGAAGGATCGATCTATCTCAGGCAGAGGCGGTGATCGATGTGATCCAGGCGAAGAATGAATACGCACTAAAAAGCTCGTTAAGCCAGCTGAAAGGCTCTGTCTTAACGTCCATCAAAGAGATCCGAAGCAGTATCCTGTATCATATCGCGTATATTGAATCGGCGCTGGATGATCCGGAACATATCAGTCTGGACGGGTACAGCGAAAAACTCGCGCAGACGGTAGAAGAGGAAAAGAAGAAGATCCGTCGTCTGGCGGACTCTTTTGACGAAGGAAAGATGATACGGGAAGGTATCCGGACCGTGATCGTGGGAAAACCGAACGCGGGAAAATCTTCTCTGTTAAATTATCTGGTCGGAGAGGAAAAGGCGATCGTCACGGATATCGCCGGAACGACGAGAGATGTCCTTGAGGAGACAATCGTTTTACAGGGAATCTCCCTTCGGATGATGGATACGGCGGGAATCCGGGCAACGGAAGATGTGGTGGAAAAAATCGGCGTGGAGAGAGCCAGAGCTTACGCAAAAGACGCGGATTTGGTATTATATGTCGTGGATTCCTCCATTCCGTTAGATGAAAATGATGAGGAAATTCTGGAGATTCTCCGGGATAAAAAAGCGATCATTCTGTTAAACAAGAGCGACCTGACTCCGGTGGTGACAAAAGAGATGCTGGAAGCGCGCACGGATATGCCGGTGCTCGCGATCTCCGCAAGACAGGAGCAGGGTGTAGAACTTCTCGAAGAACAGATCAAATCGATGTTTTTTGCAGGAGAATTGTCCTTTAACGATGAAGTATATATTACGAATGTCCGCCATAAGACGGCGCTTGAGGAAGCGTATCAGAGCCTTACGATGGTGGAAAACAGCATTGCCATGGAGATGCCGGAAGATTTCTTCTCTATCGATCTTATGAACGCATATGAGGCGCTTGGAAGGATTGTGGGAGAGTTGGTTGGAGAGGATCTGGTCAATGAGATCTTCAGCAAGTTCTGTACCGGCAAGTAAGAGTGGCAGAAGGAGAAAGAAATGAACAAACTGGTGGAATATATAGATGTCGCCGTTATCGGAGCCGGACACGCCGGCTGCGAGGCATCACTGGCAGCAGCCAGACTGGGGCTTGAAACTATGGTATTTACCGTCAGTGTGGACAGCATCGCGATGATGCCGTGTAACCCGAATATCGGAGGAAGCTCCAAGGGGCATCTGGTAAAAGAGATCGATGCGCTGGGCGGAGAGATGGGAAAGGTCATCGATAAGACCTTTATCCAGTCCAAGATGTTAAACAAATCCAAAGGACCTGCAGTCCATTCCCTGCGTGCCCAGGCGGATAAGAAAAATTACAGCAATACCATGCGCCAGGTGCTGGAAAATACGCCGCATCTGACGATCAAACAGGCGGAAGTGACGGAACTGATCGTGGAAGACGGTACGGTCAAAGGCGTAAAGACGTACTCCGGTGCGACCTATTATGCAAAGGCAGTGGTACTGTGTACCGGAACCTACCTGAAGGCGAGATGCATCTACGGAGATGTCAGCAATTATACCGGTCCGAACGGACTGCAGGCAGCCAATTATCTGACAGATTCCCTGAAGGCGAACGGTGTGGAGATGTTCCGTTTCAAGACCGGAACACCGGCGCGTATCGACAAACGGTCGATCGATTTTTCAAAGATGGAAGAGCAGAAGGGAGACGAGAGAGTCGTTCCGTTTTCTTTCTCCACCGACCCGGAAAGTGTCCAGATCGATCAGGTATCCTGCTGGCTGACCTATACCAACGAGAAAACCCATGAGATCATCCGGGAAAATCTGGATCGTTCCCCGCTGTATTCCGGTATGATCGAGGGAACCGGTCCGCGGTACTGTCCGTCGATCGAGGACAAAGTGGTAAGATTTGCAGATAAATCCAGACATCAGGTATTTATCGAACCGGAAGGGCTGAACACGAATGAAATGTATGTCGGCGGTATGTCCAGCTCCCTGCCAGAGGATGTCCAGCATGAGATGTATCACTCCGTACCGGGACTGGAACACGCAAAGATCGTGCGAAATGCCTACGCGATCGAGTACGACTGCATCAACCCAAGACAGCTGATGCCGACACTGGAATTTAAAAATATCAAAAACCTGTTCAGCGGCGGTCAGTTTAACGGAAGCTCAGGATACGAGGAGGCAGCCGCACAGGGGCTGATCGCGGGTATCAACGCGGCACTGAAAGTAAAGGGTGAGGAACTGCTGGTACTCGACCGTTCCGAGGCGTATATCGGCGTTCTGATCGACGATCTGGTAACGAAAGAAAACCATGAGCCATACCGTATGATGACAAGCCGTGCCGAGTATCGTCTGCTGCTCCGTCAGGATAACGCGGATCTGCGGCTCCGCGAAAAAGGCTACCGCGTCGGACTGATCAGCGAGGAACAGTATCAGGATATTCTTGAGAAAGAACGGCTGATCAAAGAAGAGATCGAGCGTGTGGAACATGTCAATGTGGGAGCATCCAAACCGGTACAGGAACTTCTCGAACAGTATGGAAGTACCCCGTTGACCTCCGGCTCCACACTGGGCGAGCTGATCCGCCGCCCGGAACTGAACTACGAAGCACTGGCGCCGATCGATAAAAACCGCCCGGAACTTCGCTATGATATCCGGGAACAGGTCAACATCAACATCAAGTACGATGGCTACATCACCCGCCAGTTAAAACAGGTGGAACAGTTCAAGAAACTGGAAAGCAAAAAGATCCCGGAAGATATGGATTACGATCAGGTGAAGAGCCTGCGCATCGAGGCCGTACAGAAATTAAAACTGTACCGCCCGGTAAGCATCGGTCAGGCATCCCGTATCGCAGGCGTATCCCCGGCGGATGTATCGGTATTGCTGGTATATCTGGAAAGTCATCGCGTGTAAAGAAGATATATAGGGGCGGCAGCAGAGGTTTTTGCTGCTGCCTGTCTAAGTGCATATGGAAAAAAATGTAAAAACAGAAAGGAACAAGCATGGCTCAATACGATACCACATGGTTTGAAAAAGGACTTGCCGAGCTGGAGATCACATTAAATGAAAAACAGATCGAACAGTTCCTGACCTACTATGAACTTCTGGTGGAATGGAATACAGTAATGAACCTGACTGCCATCACCGAATACGAAGAAGTCATCACCAAACACTTCCTGGACAGCGTAGCGTCCGTCAAAGTGTGCGACTACAGCAAACCGATGAAAATCCTGGACCTGGGAACCGGCGCCGGCTTCCCGGGCATCCCGTTAAAAATCGCCTTCCCGGATCAGGAGATCGTCCTTCTCGACTCCCTGAACAAGCGCGTCAAATTCCTGAACACCGTCATCGAAACCCTCGGTCTCACCGGAATCCGCGCCATCCACGGAAGAGCCGAAGACTACGCCCGTCAGGCAGATTACAGAGAACGGTTCGACCTGTGCGTCTCCCGCGCCGTAGCCAACTTAAGCACCCTGTCCGAATACTGCCTGCCCTATGTAAAAGTGGGCGGTCACTTTATCCCGTATAAATCAGGAAAAATCCAGGATGAACTGACCGGAGCCAAAACCGCCATCAAAATCCTCGGCGGCAACCTGGAAAAAACCGAAAAATTCCAGCTGGCAGACACCGACATGGAACGCTCCTTCGTAGTCATCCGAAAAACCAAACCAACCGGCAAAAAATTCCCAAGAAAAGCCGGTTTACCATCCAAAGAACCAATCAAATAACACATGAACACAAGAAAACCCCGTGAGAAGCCGAAAAACAGCTCAAAACGGGGTTTTTCTGTACAAGTTAACAAACACTCCACTCACATAGCAGAAAACGCGAATATAGGGCAAATACGGGGAGAGTAAAAAATAAAGACAGAAAACAGATGTAAAGTGTCAGGCATGCGAATCTGAAAATAGACCAAAGAAAAATCACTTCCATAAACATTCTTCTACTACGCGCACCTAAAAACCACCTAAACCGTATAAGTCATTTTTTCAAAAAGAATTTTAAGATATCCACTCAGAATCGCTCCCATAAATGTCACCCGATAACATCCCGTCTACACCGCGCCACGCATTTTAACTCATGCATTTTTTGCTTGCTATCCAGTCAAAAAGCCGGAAATCTCCGTCCCCAACAGCTCACCCAATAACGTCCCCCACACACCTCCCCTCCAACTTTGAATACCCAGCTTTCGGACTCGCGCTCCTCCCCACACGAACCGCTTGTCGAGCACGAGTTTGAGACTACAGGCTCAAACCGAGCGCAGACCCGGTCGCGTGGGGAGGAGCGTGAGTCCGGAAGCGTTCGGGTAATCAAAGTCACACACATTTCACAAAGAAAACACAAACATTTCGAAACTTCATCACACTTTCTCTATAAAATAATACCAATAAAGGAGGTAACAAATTGTGATAGAAGTGAAGAATTTAGTAAAGAAATACGGTGATCACACTGCTGTCGATCACCTGTCATTTCACGTGGAAAAAGGTCAGATCTACGGCTTCTTAGGTCCCAACGGCGCCGGAAAATCCACAACCATGAACATTATGACCGGCTACATCGCGTCTACATCCGGCGAAGTCCTGATCGACGGACATAACATTCTGGAAGAGCCGGAAGCTGCGAAAAAATGCATCGGATACCTGCCGGAACAGCCTCCGCTGTACTTCGATATGACGGTAGCTGAATACCTGAAATTCGCGGCAGAACTCAAAAAAATCCCGAAAAACGAAAGAGAAACCCAGATCGAACAGGTTATGGAACTGACAGGCATCACCGCGATGGCAAACCGCCTGATCAAAAACCTGTCCAAAGGATACAAACAGCGAGTAGGACTTGCCCAGGCGATCCTCGGATATCCTGAGATCATCATTCTGGATGAGCCAACCGTAGGACTCGATCCGAAACAGATCATCGAGATCCGTGAACTGATCAAGAAACTCAGCGAAGAACACACCATTATATTAAGTTCTCATATTCTGTCAGAAGTAAGTGCTGTCTGTGATTACATCATGATTATCAACCACGGAAAACTGGTTGCGAGTGATACCACAGAAAACCTGAGGAACCATTCGCTGGGAAGCAACACCCTGGAACTTACCGTAAAAGGAGAAAAACAGGATGTTAAAAATCTGTTGCGCGGAGTAGAAGAAATTCAAAAAATAGAGTGGAAAGCGGAAGAAAACGAAAAAACAGTGAGTATGGTGATCACAACAGAAGAAAAGACGGATATCCGTGAAAAACTGTTTTATATGATGGCAGATGCAAAAATGCCGATCCTGAATATGCAGTTTACGAAAGTATCTCTCGAAGACATCTTCCTCGAACTGACACAAAACGAAACAGCCCCTGTTACGGACGAACAGGACACCGAACCGGAAGATGAAACCGGTACAGACGCGGAAAAAGAGAATGAAACAGAACAGGAGGCTCACGATGAAAGCGATTTATAAGAAAGAAGTAAAAAGTTATCTGACCTCTATGATCGGATATGTATTTATATTTTTCATTCTGCTTCTGGAAGGCATCTATTTTACCGCCTATAACCTGCAGAATGCATACCCGTTATTTGGCAACACCTTAAGTGCCATTACCGTTATGTTCCTGATCCTGGTGCCGATTCTGACGATGAAAACCATCGCAGAAGAACGCAAACAGAAGACCGATCAGCTGCTTTTGACAGCTCCGGTATCGGTTGGTGAGATCGTTACCGGCAAGTTCCTGGCAGTATCTACCGTTTATGTGATCCCGCTGCTGATCATCTGTCTGTATCCGCTGATCATGGGAAAATACGGCACGGTATCCTATGCGATGGCATATACGGCAGTGCTTGGATTTGCCCTTCTCGGATTTGCTCAGATCGCAGTCGGAATCTTCTGGTCATCTGTTACGGAAAATCCGGTCATTGCAGCAGTTGTAACCTTTATCGTACTGTTTATCTGCTACATGATCACCGGTATCGGATCCCTGATTCCGGACAGCTCCATGGCGTCTCTGACCTGCTATATGATCCTGGTTCTGCTGGCTGCTGTATGGATTTACCATATGATCCAGAACCTGTGGATTGCAGCGGTTATCGGTATCGCAGGGGAAGCGGCGCTTGCCATCACCTATATGGTAAAATCCACACTGTTTGAGGGAAGCATTCAGAAATTCCTGGATGTTTTCAATATTACCAGTCACTTTGATAACTTTACAAACGGTATTCTGGACCTGCAGGGAGTGGTATATTTCCTGTCTGTGATCATTATTTTCCTGGTTCTTACGGTTCAGACCATTACCAAGAGAAGATGGAATTAGGAGGCTGGAAGAATGAAAATCAATATCAAAAAGAAATTAAAATCAGCGGGAAGTACCATCAAGGAAATGGGAAGCATCAATAAAAAATCGCTGAAAAACGGTTCTTACAGCATGGCGGTGACTGCGATCGTGATCGCGGTTCTGGTTGTTGTGAACCTGATCGTGGGACAGATTCCCGAGAAATACACGCAGGTGGATGTAAGTACCCAGAAACTGTATACCATCTCAGATGAGACGGTAAGTTACCTGAAAAATCTGGATACGGATATTACGATCTACCATATCGTACAGTCCGGAAATGAAGACTCCATACTGGAAAAAATGCTGACGAAATACAAAGAGGAGTCCAAACATATCACCGTAGAGAAAAAAGATCCGGTGTTATATCCGAACTTTACTTCTCAGTATACGAGCGATGATGTGTCCGATAACAGCCTGATTGTGGTTGCCGGGGACAAGAGTAAAGTCATCAGCTACAGCGATCTGTACGAAACACAGGTGGATTATACGACCTATCAGACCAATACGACAGGATTTGACGGGGAAGGTCAGATCGACAGTGCGATCTCTTATGTGACTTCCGAGAATCTGCCGGTGATCTACACGCTGGAAGGTCATGAAGAATTGGAGCTGAACAGCAGCCTGACCGACAGTCTGGAGAAAGCAAATTACGATGTACAGAGCCTGAATCTGCTGACACAGGATGCGGTTCCGGAAGATACCGGATGCCTGCTGATCGCAGCGCCGCAGAAAGATCTCTCGGAAGAAGAAGCACAGAAGATCATTACCTACATGGAAGCCGGCGGAAAAGTGATGATTTTCACGGAATATACCGGAACAGATATGCCGAACCTGAAGAGCGTACTGGAAAATTACGGTGTGACTACCGGAGACGGTGTGATCATGGAGGGAGATACCGGTCATTACATCATGCAGAGACCGTATTATATTGTTCCGACCATTGACAGTTCGGATATTACCTCAGACATTAAGAGTAACAACCGCTATGTGCTGGCGCCGATCTCACAGCCGGTAAAAACACTGAGCGATTACCGTGATACGCTGGAAATTACTCCTCTGTTATCAACATCCGATAAAGCGTATACCAAGAAAGATGTACAGAATATGTCCACCTATGAGAAAGAGGACGGCGATGAAGAAGGCAGCTTCCAGGTTGGTGTTTCTGTAACCGAGCAGGTGGACGATGACAATACCACACAGCTGGTATATTTCGGCTGTGCAAGCCTTCTCGACGAGGCTACCGACCAGCAGGTATCCGGGGGCAATACGGATCTGGTGCTGGCAGTGCTGGGCTGGATGTGTGAAAATGATGCACCGGTCATCGATGTGACAAGCAAGAGCCTGACCATGAGCTATCTGACCGTTCCGCAGTTTGATGCGGCATACTGGAGCATCATCGTGTGCGGTGTGATCCCGGTGGCATTCCTGCTGATCGGTACCTTGATCTGGTTTAAGAGGAGAAAACAGTAATGAAGAAAAAAAGGGGCTTATCTGTAATCCTTGCGGGTGTTGTCCTTCTGTGTGTGCTGATCGTGTGCTATGTTGCACTGTTAAAAGTGAACAGCAGTGAGGAAAAGACAACGGAAGAAGAGACCGCGCAGGAAGAAGCGGCGGCAATCGCCAGTGACGATATCAGTACATTAACCTTTGAGGCGGGGGATCAGACCCTCACCTTCCAAAAGGGTGAAGACAGCTGGACGCTGGAAGGTCAGGAGGATTTTCCGGTGGATGCTTCGAAAGTAGACAGCGCAGTATCCTATCTGGCATCGATCAAAGCGGACCGTACCCTGACGGATGTGGAGGATCCGGGAGAATACGGTCTGGACGATCCGGTCAATGTGATCGAGGTTGTCAAAACAGACGGAAGTACAGAAAAGATTACCGTCGGTGATAAAAACAGTTCCACCGGCAACACCTATATCTGCCTGAACGATGACACCTCAACGGTGTATACCACAGGTACGGATCTTGGAAATGCATTTTCCGGCGGGCTGTATAACTATGCGGAGAGTGAGAGCTATCCGACGATCACTTCCTCCACGATCAGCAAGATTGCGGTGGAAAAAGACAGCAATTCCTATACGCTGACCAATAATGGAAAATCATCGACTGGCTGGTATGTAGAGGGAAGTGATAAAGACAAACAGGAAGCGGATTCCACACAGGCGGGAACACTGCAGAGCACCGTCGCTGGTATTTCCTTTGCCGGATATTACGACTACAACTGCACAGATTGGGCTGTGTATGGCCTTGAGAAGCCGAAAATGACCATCACAGTCGATTATGCCGAAGAAGTGGAAGCAGACTCCACAGACGACACAGAAAGCGATTCTGAGGCAAATACGGACGATACAGAAGATTCCAGTGAAACGACCACACAGGCAGTGGACAAAGAACTGGTTCTGTATGTGGGAAATGTCAATGAAACCGATGGGAATTATTACGTGAGACTGGGCGATTCCAGTGAACTTCACGGAATTTCCCAGGCATCTCTGGATACATTACTGAACGGAAAAGCCTTTGATTACTGGAAAACATCGATTGATTCGATGACGATCAGTGATCTGGATCATCTGGATGTGACCTATCAGGGAACCACTTATACGCTGAAACGGGTTGTGACAGAAGAAAAAGTGGAGAAGGATGAGAGCAAAGACACAGACGCTGATGCAGATGCGGACAGCGAGGACGCAGACGAAGAAGAGACAAAGACCGTGACCACTTACTATGTGAATGATCAGGAAGCAGACAGTGATGCTTTCACCGCATTCTACCGGGCAGCGGCAGGTATGACATGCCAGAGCCGTCTGGAAGAAAATACAAACAAAGGCGACGCGGAACTTACACTTTCCTATTACGGAACAGATGGAAGTGAAATCACGATCTCCTATACGCCGAGAGATTCCAGCTTCTATGTGATGGAAGATCAGGATGGCAATTATGGACTGGTCAACAAGATGAATGTGAAAGATCTGATCGATGCGTTTTTGACGCTGACAGAGGATGAGAAATAGTTGTAAAAAAGAATAAAATGAAAAAAAGAAACCGAACTGTTTCCGATGAGGAACAGCCCGGTTTCTTTTTTTAACTGATGATACGGGTCATATTTTTAGCTGCACTTTCAATCAGTGCATTTGCGTTATTAACATAGATAACATCCTGAATGCCGTTTTCTTTTACAAGATCGATCAGGTTGCCGCTGAAGTAACGGTAGTCGACAACGTGTACGGTCTGGTAACTGTTGACCAGGAACGGTACGAAAGCATTACCGTAAGACTCTTTGATGACAACGCAGGAGGATCCGTCGGTGATATTCGGGTTATCGATACGTTCGTATGGCTGGTCACCACAGATGAAGCAGAGATATTTGTTACCTTCCGAATACTGAGTTGCATCAGAAACTACATGACCTGTTTTCTGATTACCGTCGGTATCGGTATAGGTCAGATCATTGCAGATCGGTGTATAGGCAACGACTGTATCCGGATTATTTTTCAGGGTGTCGGACTGGTTACTGTACTGGTAGAAGGAACCGATAAATCCCGGATATTCGGTTCTGGTATAATCTGTCAGCGCAGAGGCTGTCATACCCTTGGCTTTCATCAGTTCCCTGTAAGCGTAATAAGCACCGTCAGCGGTCCAGTGGTGGTCGGTCTTAAAGTACAGGTATTCGCTGTTGTGCTTCTTTAAGGTATCCAGAACGCCTACCTGGTTGATGGAAGCGTCCAGATGACCGTTGACGTAAGCGAAAGTGTCTTCCTGACTGTTAGAACCGACTTTCTGCTGGTTTTCTTCATCGACAATGACGGCGATACTGGTAGGAACCAGAATATCGTATACAGTGGCGATATCTTTTAACTGAGCAGCAGCAGAATTCATCATATTGATGTAGGCGTCGGCACCGGCCCGGCTGAAGCCGTAAAGTTCAAAACCGCGGTTATCGGCAATATAGATCTTACCCAGTTTTTCCGGTTCCGCATGGATAGTTCCATCTTCCTCCGGAAGGTCCTCCTCTTCTTCCGGAGTGACCTCAGGTGTCGGTGTGGTCTCCATCTCGGCATCGGCATCCGGAATCTCATCACCCTGAGCAGCATCACCGTAGATTTCCTGTGTGGTAATGCCATACAGTTTTTTCATCTTTGCATTGGCGCTCATCAGAGTTTCCCGGAATGGAAACGTATCGGCGTACCAGGTACTGATATCGGAGAAAAATTCTCCGTTTAGTACCGTGGAAACGGTTGGTTTCGGGAATTTGGAAAGTTCACGCTTTTCCAGCTCCGATTCCTTCGGGCGGAGGGGAAGCAGAAGTCCGAGAAAAGCGATCACAAAAAGGAAAACGAAAAAGGTTCGGATCCCGATCTGCCAGAATCGCTTATGGACAGCATTATTTTTGAGAATAAGTTTTTCTTTTTTTTCTTTTTTATTAGTATTCATGTTCAGACAGATCCTTTAAAACTGGAAATATAAAAACGGATTGTAACTGTTTCCGACCAGTGCCAGGAGTGAGAGAATCAGCAATACAGGAGGTATTACGATCTCGTATGCGTAGGTCAGATAAGGAATCCGATAATGCACAAGGTCAAGGCGTTTGATATAAGTGCCGATATTTTTCAGTAACGGTGTGGAAGCGATAATACAGAAAATCAGCAGATACAGATTGTTCTGGAAAAGAACGGAGGTCGAAAGATCGATAAAACCGTTGTGGTTCAGACCAAACATTCCTTTCAGGATCGTTCCCAGATTACCCAGGGATTCGCAACGGAACAATACCCAGCCGAAGTAAACCACGATCATGGCATACAGATGGCTTACAAAACGCGGAAGGCGGGAAAGTTTTTCCAGAAGGAAGGTGTTCTCCATGTAGATAAACAGGAAGAAGTACAGTCCCCAGAAAATGAAGTTCCAGCTTGCTCCGTGCCAGAATCCGGTAAGACTCCAGATAATCAGAAGGTTGATGGTACGTCTGCGGGCACCTTTCCGGTTTCCGCCGAGTGGAATATAGACATAATCACGGAAGAAAGTTCCGAGGGAAATATGCCATCTGTTCCAGAATTCTTTGATGGAACCGGAGATGTAAGGGTAATTAAAGTTTTCATCGTAGTGAAAACCAACCATAAGTCCCATACCGATTGCCATGTCGGAATAGGCGGAAAAATCAAGATAAATCTGCAATGCATAGAACAACATACCAATCCACAGACCGGCTGCCGGAATCTCGGCAATGTCACTTGCAAGTGTAGGAACCAGAGTATCTGCAACCGTTGCACAACCGTTTGCCAGAATTGCTTTTTTGGCAAGACCGATGGTAAAACGCTTGATACCCTTGTATAACTCATCCATTTTCACTTTACGGTTTTCAATTTCATCGGCTACCAGCTGATAACGGACGATCGGTCCGGCGATACACTGATGAAACAGAGAAGCATACAGCAGCAGATTTACAAATTTGCGCTGCGGCTCCACTTCCTCGCGGTATACGTCAATGACGTAAGAGAGAAGCTGGAAAGTGTAGAAAGAAATACCGATCGGCAGAGCAATCTGCGGGATCTCTTTCGGAAAATGAAAAATCGTGTTCGTGATGGATGAAAAGAAGGTCAGGTATTTGAAAATACAAAGCAGACCTAACATAAATACACAGTCACAGATCAGAAAGAGTTTACTTCGTCCGGATTCACGGTACTGATCAATCAGCAAAGCAAAAATCCAGGATGCGAAGACCATGCTGAGCAGAAGCAGAAGATATTTTGGCCCGCCCCAGGCGTAAAATACAAGAGAAAAACCGAGGAGAACCATATTTTTCCGCTTAATACCATCAGCAAAATGATAGGCGATCAGATTTAATGCCAGAAAGAAAAAAACAAAAAATAAGCTTGAAAAAACCATAAAACTCCTTTTGTATTTGCAGATGTAAGCATAATGAAATTGTGCACAGGAAAAAATCCTGTGTTGGGTTAGCGGGTAAAGTTTTCAGATCGTTTAAGAAAGGCAGATACATTCTTGATACCGTCTGTCGGGGCACCGTTTTATATGGAAATCGTATGTGTAAAAGATATAAATAATCAGTAAAATAGATATCAGTCGAATGTAAAAACATATGTATCTATGCCATGATGCGACGAACTTCCACAAAAAACAACAAAAAGTGCTGTACCTATTATAATATAATAACGCAATAATGATGTCAACAAAATAACAGCGGAAAAAGGGGGGAAAAATGCTGATTTTAAAGGGAAAACAGGAAGTGAAAGAAAATGGCTGGGGAGGGTAGAAGAAGTGGAAGAGGGATAACTATTATGAACAGAGAAAAAATGTAAAGGATGAAAAAAGGTCGGGCATAGTAGAAGAACATAATGGAAGAAGAGAAGAAATGTTGAGGTGTTGATCAGAATAAAATTTTGTGAATAACGAAAAAAAGAGATACCATATTTTCGGATGTGATACCTCTTTTCTACCATGTGCAATGTTAGTTTTATTTATGAAGCAAAAAAGATATTGACTGCTTCCAGTACCTGCTCCAGAGATTCTATTTGTGGCAGGTGTTTTGCATTTTTTATAATCTCGGATTCGATCGCGGGGTTTATAGAAGTATATAATGCAACACTTTCTCTCGCGCGAGGCTCGGAATCACCCTGCAGGATATAGATGCTGTTGTCGATGGTTTTTAATGCCTGCGTAATGTTGCAGTAGATATATTTTCCGGTAATGCTTGCCAGCAGGTATTTTCCGGCGCCGTTTTCCAGGTGTGCGGATTCGTAGTAAAGATCCTCCAGTTCGGTATCTACATGGAATGGGTTATGCAGATACTTTTCGGTAAAGGCAAGGTCAATATTCGGACGGGAATTCAGAATATTGTAAACCAGAGTACCGATCAGAGGAAGTTCAAGCAAAAATTTGGATGCTTTGGAGCGCCTGTCCGGAATCTGATTCAATACGGCAAGATCTTCCGGATTGATCATCATGATCCGGCGGATGATAGAAGTATCGTTTTTACATGCCATAACAACAAAAGAACCGGATAATCCGCTGGTGATCACATCGGTTGGCTGCTTGATTACGGATTTGATAAAATCGGTGATCAGCTGGACATATAAAAAGTTTGTGTAAGTGATTTTCGGACGATCGGAACATCCGCAGCCCAGAAGATCCATACAATAGACCGTATGATCTTTCGCAAGATGCTTTTTCAGGGATTTCCACTCGACGGAATTGCTTACAGGGGAAAGATCGTGTAAAAGTAGCAGTGGAGAGCCGGAGCCTTCGAGCGTGTAATGGATACGTCCAAATTTCCAGTCATAGAAATACTGAGATTTATTGTGCAACGTATTGCGGATTACAGCAGAAGCGTTGATCAGTTTATTTACAGCAAAAATACCAGCACCGGTCATAGAAGTAAGGATGCTGATCGTTAATAAACGCTGAACATTTTTCTTCATGATAGATTACCTCCTTGTTTGAATGGCAATTGTTACATCTATTATAAGTCATCCGGGGGGAAGTTACAAACATTTTTTGCATGGATTTTGAAGGTGGGAGAGGAGAATGTTTCACGTGAAACATTCTCCAAAAACAAGGGAGAACAAAAATAATAAAGCTAAAATGGTGGATAGTAATAGCATAGCTACTTATTATAATAGCGTGAACAGAAAATGCCAAATGTTTCACGTGAAACATTTGTAAAAAGAGAAAATAAAAGGGATAATATAAAAATAAGAAAAGGAACGGAATGGTGAAAAGGTTGGAAAAATAAATGAAAATATGAGATGAAAAATGATCGAATGTTTCACGTGAAACATTTAATTGCGTAAGTGCTTAATTTGATAATTATTGTGACAGTAAGTGAAATTTACAAATCACACAGTGAAATATAAATATGAGTAATAAAAACAGAAGAAAAATATAAGGGATTTAATGATATGCTTTGAAATGGAAAAGTAATATTTTGATTTTTAAAATAAAATATAAATGTTTCACGTGAAACATTTTCAAAAATAGATAAGACAATGAGATAAACATTAAAAGACTAATTGAGATGTTTCACGTGAAACATCTCAGCATTATAGGTGAGTATCAAATATAAATGATTTTACCGGTAATAAAAATAATTCTACCAAAACAAAAATCAGAAAAGCCACTTTTCTATGTAAAGAGAAAAAATGTTTCACGTGAAACGTTTTATATGGAATTATGGGAAATCAGGTGCTATAATAGAACCAGCAACTTAGGGATATATGAAAAAGTATAGAATATCCTGAATTTTCAAAGAAACAAATGAAAACAGGGAAAAGTTGTAAATTGAAAGTGAAAAATACAGATGAAAATGAAACTGGAAGGAGTACAGTTATGGGAAGAGCAATAGCGATTGCAAATCAGAAAGGCGGCGTAGGGAAATCTACGACAGCGATTAATTTATCCTCCTGTCTGGGTGCTATGGGACAGAAAGTTTTAACAATAGATCTGGATCCCCAGGGAAATACCACCAGTGGTCTGGGTGTGGATAAGGATGAAACAGAAAATACGGTTTATGAATTACTGCTGGGAGAATGTGAAGTGGAGGATTGCCTGCAAAAACTGGAATTTGAAGGAGTATCTCTGATTCCTTCGAATGTCAATCTGGCAGGCGCAGAGATTGAACTGATCAGTATCGAGGACAAAGAGTATATTTTACAGAATAAAATCAGTAAGATCCGGGATCAGTTTGATTTTATTATTATCGACTGCCCGCCGTCACTGAATATGCTGACAATCAATGCGATGACGACAGCCAATACTGTTCTGGTACCAATCCAGTGTGAATATTATGCGCTGGAAGGACTTTCACAGCTGATGCACACGATCGAACTGGTACAGGAACGACTGAATCAGGATCTGGAGATGGAAGGCGTTGTATTTACCATGTATGATGCAAGAACAAATCTCTCTTTACAGGTGGTGGAAAATGTAAAGAATAATCTGAATCAGACAATCTATAAAACCATCATTCCAAGAAATGTACGTCTGGCAGAAGCACCGAGCCATGGACTTCCGATCAATTATTATGATGCGAGATCGACAGGAGCAGAAAGTTATCAGCTGCTGGCGGAAGAAGTAATACACAGGGGGGATGAAGAATGGCAGTAAAAAAAGGTGGTCTGGGAAAAGGTTTGGACTCTTTGATTCCATCTGGAACTCCGAAAAATAAAAAAAGTGTTACAGAAGAAAAAAAACAACCGGTAAAAGTAGTGGAAAAAGTGGTAGAAAAGATTGTTGAGAAACCGGTAGAGTTAAAAATGAAAATCACAGAAGTAGAGCCGAACAGGGAGCAGCCAAGAAAGAATTTTGATGAGGATGCACTGCTGGAACTGGCAGAATCCATCAAACAGTTCGGCATTCTGCAGCCACTGCTGGTGCAGAAAAGAGACGATTATTATGAGATCATTGCCGGAGAGCGCAGATGGCGTGCAGCAAAACTGGCAGGATTGAAAGAAGTACCGGTGATCATTAAGGATTTCTCAGATCAGGAAGTTGTAGAGATCGCTCTGATTGAAAATATTCAGCGGGAAGATCTGAATGCGATTGAAGAAGCGGTTGCCTATAAACGGCTGATGGAAGAATTTCATCTGAAACAGGATGAAATCGCGGAGCGAGTATCCAAGAGCAGAACAGCGGTTACGAATGCGATGCGTCTGCTGAAACTGGATGACAGAGTACAGGATATGCTGGTACAGGATATGATTTCTCCGGGACATGCAAGAACACTTCTGGGAATCGATGACAAGGAACAGCAGTATAATCTGGCAATGCGGATCTTTGATGAGAAGTTGAGTGTCAGAGATACCGAAAAGATTGTAAAAGATTTACAGAAACCGAAAAAGGAAGAAAAGAAAAAAGAAGTCGATACACAGATGGAAGTGATCTATCAGCAGTTGGAAGAACGGATTAAGTCTATCGTGGGAACGAAGGTTTCCATCCAGCACAAGAATAAGAACAAGGGAAAAATCGAGATTGAGTATTATTCCCAGGAGGAGCTGGAACGGCTGATCGACTTGTTTGAATCTATAAAATAGAAACAGATCGTATACATACTTGAAAAAACAGAAAGGGTAGAATCATAGATGAATAATTTTTTTGATGCAATAGGCATTGATCTGGGAATTCTGGTAGTCATGCTTATGGTGTTGGTACTGGTACTGATTGTACTGGTGCTGAATGTTTCTCTGGGACTGCACCGGCAGAAACGCCGTTACAACATGTTTATGAAGGGCGCAGACGGACAGAGCCTGGAGAGAGTATTTTCTCAGAAACTGAAAGAGGTGGACAGACTTTCAAGAGTCAATGAACACAGTCTGGAAGAGGTCCGGGGATTAAAAGATATGCTGTCAAAATCTCTGACAAAGTACGGAATCGTAAAATACGATGCATTCGATGATGTGGGCGGAAAACTGAGTTTTGCGATTGCTCTTCTGGATAAGAACAACACCGGATTTATCCTGAACGCGATCCACAGCAGAGACAACTGTTTCTTCTATATTAAAGAGATCGTAAAAGGGGAATCCTACATTCTGCTCAGTTCAGAAGAAATGGATGCACTGCGGCAGGCAGTTCATTTTGGAGAAAATAAAGTGCAATAAGAATAACAGAAGCAGATGGAACCGATAAAAGGTTTTGTCTGCTTTTTGTATTATTCGGGGGATTGTATTTATCAAAGAACCGTATGAATCCTACTTGAAAAAAAGGCAATACTATTATAAAATAAAGAGAATGATTACTTATTATAATAAAGAATAAGGAAAAGAACCAGTAACCTGAAAGAGGGAGGAAAATATGTTAGATATCAAGTTTGTCCGGGAAAATCCGGATGTGGTAAAAGAAAATATTCGTAAAAAATTCCAGGATCAGAAAATCCCGATGGTAGATGAAGTCATCGCTCTGGATCAGGAAAACAGAAATATTAAACAGGAAGTAGAATCCCTGCGTGCAAATAAAAACAAAATCAGCAAACAGATCGGTGCGCTGATGGCACAGGGTAAAAAAGAAGAAGCAGAAGAAGTGAAGAAAGAAGTTGCAGCTTCCGGTGCAAGAATCGATGAACTGTCTGCAAGAGAAAAAGAAGTAGAAGAAAAGATCAAAACGATCATGATGACAATCCCGAACATCATCGATCCTTCTGTTCCGGTTGGAAAAGACGACAGCGAGAACGTAGAGATCGAACGTTTCGGTGAGCCGGTGGTTCCGGATTTTGAAGTTCCGTATCATGCAGAGATCATGGAATCTTTCGATGGTCTGGATTTGGACAGTGCAAGAAAAGTAGCAGGTAATGGTTTCTATTATCTGATGGGCGACATCGCAAGAATTCATTCCGCAGTTATCTCTTACGCAAGAGATTTTATGATCAACAAAGGATTTACTTACTGTGTACCGCCTTTCATGATCCGAAGCGATGTAGTTACCGGTGTTATGAGCTTTGCTGAGATGGACGCTATGATGTATAAGATCGAAGGTGAAGATCTGTATCTGATCGGAACCAGCGAACATTCCATGATCGGTAAATTCATCGATACCATCCTGCCGGAAGATACACTGCCGAGAACTCTGACTAGCTATTCTCCTTGCTTCAGAAAAGAAAAAGGTGCACATGGTCTGGAAGAGAGAGGTGTATACCGTATCCACCAGTTTGAAAAACAGGAAATGATCGTTGTCTGCAAACCGGAAGACAGCAAGATGTGGTTCGATAAACTGTGGCAGAACACCGTAGAACTGTTCCGTACTCTGGATATTCCGGTTCGTACTCTGGAATGCTGCTCCGGTGACCTGGCTGACCTAAAAGTGAAATCTATCGACGTAGAAGCATGGTCTCCAAGACAGAAGAAATACTTCGAAGTAGGAAGCTGCTCTAACCTGGGTGATGCACAGGCCAGAAGACTGAAGATCCGTGTAAACGGTGAAAACGGTAAATATTTCGCTCATACGCTGAACAACACCGTAGTTGCTCCGCCGAGAATGCTGATCGCATTCCTAGAGAACAACCTGAATGCAGACGGAAGCGTAAATATTCCGAAAGCACTGCAGCCATACATGGGCGGAATCGAAAAAATCGTACCGAAACATAAATAAGAAATAAAATAATAAAAAGAAGCAGCGGCATAGTATGACAGACACCAGATATCCGGATAAAAAGATGGATATCTGGTGTTGGCATGCCGGGGGAAAGTTACCGGATCATTCCTGTGATGCGGTAGCAGAAAATGGATAATAAGAAAGGAGGAAGACTGTATGCACAGTTATCTTCGGGCTATAGGATTTTCAAAACTGGAGCAGAAAGATCTGGATCAGATCCTGCAGGAGGTGATTGTTTCCTGCGATGAGAAAAAGATCGCAGAGCAGGGAAAAAACGAGATTTTTGCGGAATTGTCCCGATATTTTGGTATGAATATCGGACTGCGTGTCTGTGGAACTTATGACGAGCAGGATCAGTTTCGGATGGAATATTATTTTCCGTATTTTGCCGGAAGCGGTATCACCAGTCAGGAAGATGTGATGGTAGAACAACGTTCTGAAAAAGTCTGTTTTTCCGGAGCGTGTGACGATGTGCGTGTGGGTGTGACTCTGATCTTTTATCTGGCAAATGCAGGAGAATATCTGACAGAACGTACCAAGGGGACACCGGGGGAAGGATTCAGCAACCTGACCTTATCCGGTCTTTCTACGGAGGGCAAGATTTTGTTGCCAATTCAAAAAAATATTGCCCAGAGAGAACGGGATCAGCAGCTGACCCGGAAAAGAACGCAGATGATCTACGAAGCACGCCGGGGAAATGAAGAAGCGATGGAAAATCTGACTATGGAGGATATGGATACGTATGCCATGATTTCAAGAAGAATCGCTAACGAAGATATTTTTTCTATTGTAGATACGTATTTTATGCCTTATGGCATGGAGTGCGACCGGTATAATGTAATGGGAGAGATTCTTGAATGGATGGAAACCACGAACAAACTGACCGGCGAGAAGCTGTATCAGATGACAATCAACTGTAACGACCTGATTTTCGATATCTGTATGAACCAGGAAGATCTGATGGGAATCCCGGAAGTTGGTCGAAGATTCAAGGGAATTATCTGGTTGCAGGGAAGCCTGAATTTTTAAGGTTGTCATTTCAGGTATTCTATAGTAGAATAAATATATCTGTGAAGGTAGCGAACAGTTACCGAAATAATCTGTAGATTGACAACTCGAAAAAGAGTTGATAATCTTATATATGGCCGAAGGGAAAAATCCCAGAAACCCAGTAAAATCAAGGGTTTGCGGC
>ENA-OPXH01000256-OPXH01000256.1-human-gut-metagenome-genome-assembly--contig:-NODE-256-length-49989-cov-5.181820_pt1 | contig 49989 bp, 50 predicted proteins | sample MGYA00241521_ERZ502034 | MGnify/ENA primary metagenome ERZ502034 (study PRJEB25962, sample SAMEA2042103) | human gut metagenome | biome: human gut; feature: human-associated habitat; material: faeces... | reverse complement strand
CTATCAATCCTCCGATCAGAAAATTCATTGTCCATACTGCCAGTGTTCCTCCAAGGTCAAACCCTCTTGGAACCATCCAGACACACATTTTTCCAATTCCGAATGGTATCCCCATCAGTAGCAACAGCAATAAATAATTGCACTTCCCATCCTGGATACAAAGCGGTCTCAGCACTGCAAACAATACAGCAATCACCAGTGCTGGAACAATAACTTTTTTTATCATATTTCTCATGTTCCTTTATCCTCCATACATATCGTGATTAACCTCAGCCTGATAATAGCTGTTTATCGTTGCCGGGGCATTATACAAGGCAGTCAAAAGATATGCTTTAATGTTTCCAACCTTGGTCGTATTTCGGTTCAGACAAAACAGCACATATTCGATATGTGAATAATTCAGCTTCATAAACCTGCTTTTCACCAAAGCAACTGGCTTTTCTGTCCCTGCAATCCGAATCATACTGTCCTCCGGCATCATCATAACTTCAATCATCAGTTCTACCAGTTCATCCACATCTTCTTTGGCATGATATTGATAATCTATGTTTTCATGAATCACTTCACGATATGCCCGCATCTCCTCCATCACATCTCTTTTCTTTTTCAGATTGCCTGATATGATTGGATAGGATTGATTTATCTCAGTTTCACTAATATCAGTCTTGTTAATATCAGTATTATTAGATTGTGATTTCGGATATTCTGGTTTTGTGATTTCCACTATTCTTGAATGATGATTTTCACAATTTTGGAATTGTGATTCTGGAAATTCTTGATTTGTGGTTTTCATCATTCCTGAATTGTGATTTTCACCATTCTGTAATTGTGATTCCACACAATCCTGAATTGTGGATTTCACTACTCCTGAATGATGATTTTCACAATTCAGAAAAGTGCCTGTTTTTTCCCTATTCTCAGCTTCTGATTGCAGATTTGCACATTCTTCATGGTTTCCCTGCTCAGATTGCAGATCTGCACATTTTCTATAATTTTTCTGCTCTGATTGCAAATCTGCACAGCTATCCATCGGCTTTTGGTCTGGCACTTCTCTGAGCATAAAATTTTTCACATAAATAACATTAGGCTTTCCCAGTCCCAGACGTTTCTTTTCAATCAGTCCAATCCCATTATTACTGTCCAGCTCTTTTACCAGCTTCACTGCCTTTTGGGTTCCACAGTTCATCAGCTCTGCAATTTCTTCCACCGTGAAAATAATATATACTCTGTCCTCTGAATCCAGCCATCGGTTCTTAATGCTCAGGCTCATACGGTCCAGCATCAGACCGTATAATACCTTTGCTTCACAAGAAAGAGCTTTAAAGCATGGTTCTGTAAACAGCACTTTCGGGACACGATAAAAGCTATATTGTTCCGCTTCCATTCCCGTAAAATAATCAAACTGTATCTTCTGCATCTGCTACTCCTTCTCTGTTTTGTTTCCATTTATCCAAAAGCATAAAAATAACTTCTTCTATCTGTTCTTTAGAATATGTCTCTGGAAAATAATTGCCGATTTTTTTTGCCGGAATGGTTACATTGATTTTACTGTTTTCTTTTTTCAATAAAACGGCATAGATATAACCCTGAGTTAATTTTCCATTTGCACTGCATTCCTTTAATTGTTCTGCCTGTTGTTTTGTCGGAAAGATATTACTGTTGACAATTCCTTCCAAAAGCCATTCCTGTTCCTGTGGTTTCAGATAAGACAATTTTTCTCCCACTATCATAGGGATTTTATTATCATCCACATATTCCAATAATCCATCTGATAATGAAGCCAGACGGATATATCTCTGCACAGTTCTTCCACTGTCCCCGGCTGTTTCACCAACCATATCTGCCGTATATTTTTCACCTTTACTTCCCTGGTGCTTCATAGCATCATATTTCATCTTATAGGCATGGGCCTTTTCACTTGGCAGAATATTTTCACGCTGAATGTTGTAGGCTAAGACCACAGCGCCTTGCCTTGTTACCAAGGTAGGTTTCCATAGCCTCGCCCCGAAACCGTACGTACACCTCTCGATGTATACGGCTTCCCATTTATCATAGTCTTTCAGTTATTTCGTAATCATGGCATAACAGTTTGGACAAACTGCAAGTGTCTTGCGACGCTTAGTCAACATAATAGTGTTCCATTCATTGTCCGCTTTGATTGATTTCAAAGACTTCACATGATGCATGCATATATCTCCTGTGTTTTCTCCACATAGTTCACATACACCCAGCTTAATCCTTGTTCTCAAATAATTTGGATTATCATACTTGACGTATTGTGGTAAGAGGTCGGGTTCGAAGCTACAGGCGTAGCGTTTCTTCTTGAATCCATCATGATAGAACTCACAGTATTTTAACCCTTTCTTTGTATTATAAGGAACCATAAAAATTCCATTCCTACGGTATTTTCTCTGTATCTTGTAAACGCTCTTTTGATATTTAAGTCCAAAGGTCTTATACATGCTATATTCCAAGATGAATGCAAAGTTTTTGATGACTGTTGCATTTTCCGCTATCGAATAGTAATTATATATACCTCTAATCTCGGCATTCACCTGTGATACTATTTCCACATCGGTCATGTGAACCATATTGCCTCTGTGGTGAGAATCCCATATTTCTTTGCCATTTTCATCATACCTAATCCTAAGTGCACCATACTCTATTAGCTTAGCTTGCCACTTATCCCTTGGAGCGTATAATTTGATTCTGCCCGTATGAGTTTTCCTTAACTGATGCTTTGAATCATACATTAGTGCTGAATTCTTGGCTGTAGTAATGTCGTAGCCTAGGAATCTGGCTTTATCTTGACTATGCGTGATTTTGGTCTTTTCTTCGGACATCTCAAGATGCAGAGTATCCTCGAGAAATACTCTGAATTTATCTTTTATTTCAGAGGCATCCTCGAATGAACCAATGACTCCTATTAAGAAATCATCCGCATATCTACAGTAGACCAAACTTTTGTAGTCTTCATTATTTGCTCGCTTACTTGGTAAGCTGTGCTTATAGCTAATGGCATCTTTTTGCAGACGCAGAGCTTCTTTTCTTTGTTGCTCATTCCAACTGTCCCAGTTTGCTCGGTTTCTTCTTCTGATGTAGTACAGCTTGCTTGCGGCTCGTGAGTATTCAAGGTTATCCTTTGATTTTCCCTTGCTAAATTCTTTCTTTAGACGTTCTGCAAACTCATCCAATTTTGACAGATAGATATTTGCTAACATAGGGCTCACGCCTGAACCTTGGGGTGTTCCTGAAAATGTACAATTGTACACCCATTGCTCCATATATCCAGCTTTCAGCATTTTCCATATGAGAGCCAAGAAGTTTTCATCCTCGATTCTCTCCCTCAGAATGTTTACTAGCACATGATGGTCGAAGCTGTCGAAGCATGCATGTATATCACCTTCTACGAACCAAGTGATTCCGGTGAACTGATTTTGTATCTGCTGTAAAGCAGAGTGACAGCTTCTGTTAGGTCTGAATCCATGAGAATAATCTGAAAAGTTAGGCTCATATATGCTCTCAAGAATCATTTTGACCACTTCTTGTACTAATTTGTCTTCTGTTGATGGTATTCCTAGCGGGCGTTTCTTTGTGCTATTTTTCTTTTCAATGTACACACGCCTTGCAGGGTTTGGCTGATAGCTGAAATCTTTGAGACTTTCTATAAGCGCATTGATACGTTTTTCACTCATTCCGTCTAAGCTTTTGCCATCTACACCAGGTGTCATACTTCCTTGCGATTGGCTTATGTTTTTATAAGCTAAGAAGTAAAACTCTGGGTTGTATAAATTCCGATATAATCTCTTGAATTTATACTCTTTGTTTGTTGTTTTTTCTGAAAGACTTTTCAATACCTTTACTGGTTCTCTCAATGTCTCACACATCCTTCCTCGTTTTAGTATTGAACGATAAACTGCCGCCCTTCGCCATGTGGGCGTTATTATTCGCTTCCGTTTTTACGGCTATCCTTGTCAATCCAAGGTCCGCGGACTACTACGACGGCTCCGTTACCATGCTGAATATTCAGAGTCATCTCTCTTGCTTTTTACACTTGAGATTTATCACCTTTCGGCATTACTCATAGCCCATGGGCATTTCAGTTTAGGTAATCCCCGTTTAGCATCATTATGATAAGTTGTACTATTGTCGGTATGGGAGTTTTTGTCATTTTCCATTACTTATGGCTAGCTTGCATCGATTATCCCACGGATTGCAGACAGCAAAATACTAATCCGCCAATGCACCACCGTAACATCTTCCCTTCGGTGTGGAGATGGTTAGCTCCAGCCTCTGACTTTCCTTCAAGCAGTGTAGCCTTCATCCTCATATAGTACCTTTCGCCTCGACACTCAGTCGCAGCTTGGAAGCTTCGCTGACTTGTGCCTTTACAAACGTGCTGTTGTCCCCTTTATGTTTCCACTCGAGGTTAGTTGTTGGCGATAAGATTGTGTTTTTCACACTTGATAATTTTTCTTATTGCTTTCTCAGAGCAAAATCATAATGACCCACGCCGCTTGGGTGTCCACCCCAAGCGCCTTACGGGCGCACGGAATCGACCATAATTATGACAGCTTCATCATCTGTATAGTTTCGGACAAGGACTGGCATAGTTGTCTTACCACACAGTTCACAGCCTCTTTTTCTCCTGTGTCCAGAAATCAGTTCGTATCCACCTTCTGATCGGGGTCTTACCAGAGCAGGATTTAAAACACCGTAGTTTTTAATACTCTCTACTGTCTCATCCATTTTTTCATCATCGCTCACACGAAATGGATGATTTTTAAAAGGATGGAGCTTTTCCAGTTCTATTTCCATAACCTGGTTCATACTCTTTTCCGGTGATTCTTCTAATCCCAGTAACTCATCATAAGAGGTGAGCTGAATCTCTTTTTTCGGTCTACGCATGTTTCAACACCTCCTGAACCAGTTCCCTGTAACTGTCTGCCCCTTTACTTTTTCCATCATAAGCAAATATACTTACACCCTCAGATGCTGTTTCTGCAAGGCTTTCTGTTCTTGGAATTGTCTGCTCAAAAATCTTAATATCATCTCCATATGTGCTTACGATTGCCTGCTTATTTCTCTTTGCATTGTTGTAACGACAATTATCCATTGTGAACAAAATACCTTCTATCTGCAATTCCGGATTAAACCTCTGATGGATTCCTTTTACCACTTTCAGTAATTCCATAAGTCCATCCGCCGCATAATATTGTGGCTGTACCGGAATCAATACACTGTCCGCTGCACTCAACGCATTGATTGTCAGCATTCCCAATGATGGCATACAGTCAATCAGAATATAATCATATTCATCTTTCAATAGTTCCAGATACTCTTTCAATACTTTTTCCCTATCTTCAACAGTAAATAAGGACATATCCATTCCGGCAAGCAATTTATTTGACGGAATCAGATCCATCCCTTCTTCATGGTGCAAGACTGCTTCCTTTGGATCAAATTCCAGCCCCATGATGATATTTTCCATCATACTCTTTAAAGTCACTTTGAGATTTTTGGGAAATCCCATTCCCATTGTCAGATGTCCCTGCGGATCTGCATCTACCAGCACTACTTTTTTCCCATTCTTTGTCAGTCCGGCTCCCAGATTGATGGTTGTCGTTGTTTTGGCTACTCCGCCCTTCTGATTTGCAATAGCAATTACTTTACACATATACTTTCCTCCGATTTACTGTTTTTCTTCTACTTCTACATAAACACGAAAATATTTACTTGTTCCTTTATTTGCATAAGCATCAGATACTTCCAGGACATCCAATTCCTTATGCTTTTCCAAAATACGGCGAAACCATTGAATGTCCTTTAAAGTACCCTGTAATCTAATTTTCAGCATATGTATCCTCCCAGTCTTTGTAAAAGCAATACTCTGGATAACGGATTTTAATAGCTTCCCAGAAATACCGGGCATATCCACAGCAAAACAGATCCTCTACGGTATAACACTGACATTCTTTCAACTGATCTTCTTCTGCTTCGTAATCTCCGACGCTTGGCGTTCCATTACAATACAGGTTAAATGCCATACGGACAGTTCGTAAACTTCCACTGGTCTGCCACCCTTCCTGCAGGCATTCCGTTTTTACACATCCAGTTTTAAAATTGTAGATTTTATTCACATTATTTCTTGTGTCTCTGTCGATACCCAGGCAATAAACCAAAGCCCGATGGTAGACATCCTGATATCTGCATTTTTTCAGATATTCCTCATAAAATTTTTCGTGTTCCCTGCTCTTGAAAGTAATTGTGCGAGAATTGCTATTCTCTGCTCTTAACGCTGTGTTTGTCATTTTCATTTTCCTCCTGAATTTTTAATATTTTGGTATAAAAAAGACACTCCATTTCTGGAATGCCCCATAAAAAATAGGGACACCCGCTTTTAACAAGTATCCCTATAATCTATCAATGATCTGATAGCTCTCTATTCATTTTCATATTCAAGATTCTTTGTGTTCCCCGTACCGAGGTCTAAGGCAACAACTACGTTTACTCTCTGTACAAGTATCTTTTCCTTGTGATTTTCACCGATTTTGTTGAAACTGAAAAACTCTACAAAGTACGTAAATTCAAGGATTTCTACATATCCTTTCTGTGTAGTCCCACCACAGTCTCAACGGTATTCCCTTTGTCCCACAAAAGTTCCGTAACTTCCCCGCCATCCTTGAACACCGGAAAATTCAGGCCAATCCGCTTTAGCGGATATTCAGACTCGTCATTCCTGTAAATTTCAATTTCCTTAATCAAGGCTGTGACCACATTTCTCTTTTCTTCGTCATTTATTATATTATAAACGCAGTCGAAATTCACCATGATTTTGTAAATATTCTCAAGAGTAATTGCCTGCTGCTTAATTGCATCTCGCCGAAGTTTGGCATCTTCGATTTTTTCCTCCAGCTCAACAATGACATCATATAGGGAATCTAACCGCAAGGTCATATCATGGAGCTTTCGTTCCCGGTATTTTGCATCAGCAGGGAGACTGTCAATTTCCCGTTCCAATCTTGTTTTATTCAGATCAACTTCCTTCAGCTTTGCCTGATAGCCCTCCAGTTCTTTATCCACTGCTTTCGTGTCAATCTGAACGCCAATCCGTTTTTTAATGGCCTGGGCATATTCCTCATTCCTTACGATCTCACGAATTGCCTCAATGACCATCGGTTCAATATCGGTCTTTTTCAGCATTGCCTTATATTCACAATGCTTACCCCTGACCATTCTATTCCGACTACATACATAATAGTAAATTTCTTTGTAAGTGCCATCTTTATTTGTCCATGCGTGTTTATTCGTATACATGGGACTTCCACAAACCGGGCATTTCAGCAGACCTGATAACAAATGAACTCGATCCCGCCCAATTTTTGACGGTTGCTTTACTCCGGTTCTAAGACGCTTGGCATGAGCCTTTTCCCATACCTCCTCACTAACGATTCCTTTATGCTGTCCCTCTGTCAGAATGTAATCGTCATTTCTTTTCATCTGGTAATCGTTTTTTGTGCCTTTGACTTTTTCCTTCGTTCTCCGTCCATAGGCAATTTTACCGCAATAAACCGGGTTATCCAATATCAGTTTAATAAAATGTCCTGTCCAATCCTCTAATGTGCCATTCTGCCTCGGAATTTTCCGTATACCTTGTAAATTCAACTGATTCGCGATACCACCCAAACCAATTTCCGATGAAGTATATAATTCAAAAATCTTCCGTATTGCCACAGCCTCTGTTTCTTCAATCATCAGCTTGTTATCTTCCAGTGTATATCCGTAGGGAGCAAAGCCACCATTCCATCCACCCTGCCGTGCCTTTTCGCGCCGCCCGTTCATCGTCTGCTCGATAATATTCTCACGCTCAATCTCAGCCACAGCAGATAGTACAGAAATCAAAAGTTTTCCGCTTGTCTGAGAGGAATCAATCCCTTCTTCTATACAAATCAGATTTACACCATAAGATTGAACCAACTCCAAAGAGTTAAGTATATCTGCTGCATTACGGCCAAACCGTGACAGCTTATACACTAAAATATAGTCAATGTCCAAGCCATCCTCAATATCTCTGAGCATTTTTTGAAAGGCAGGCCGTCCCTCAATGGATTTACCGGATTTACCGGCATCTTCATAAGTATCAACAACGATCATTTCCTCACGATCCGCAAATCGTGTCAGCATATTTTTTTGACCTTCCAGGCTGTATCCGTCCACTTGCATCTCTGTGCTGACCCTCGGATACAAAACACAGCGTTTTCCATATCGGTTCATAATTCATACCTCCAAAATTTACTTTTGGAAAATATCCTATGTAAAGCTGCGATTCTCACGCAGCTCCGTCAACCTCGCCCAGCACTCTCATACCATATTTCTCGATGATATGTGCCAGCGAAGTGATAAACGCTTCAAATTTTTGTTCCGCCAGAAGTTCTTCTGACCGGATTTCATCTGAAGGAATCAATGCGCTTTTATGCTGGATATTCTCCATTCAGAATCACCTCCGCAATTCCTAACGAAATTATAACTCTACTTGCACAGCCTGAAAATGATACGGCCTTTCGGCACTTTTATGTAATCCCCAGACTGCACAAGAGCGTCTTGTTTATGTTTTCCATGTCATCCTTGTTTAGATGACCAATATAGTTTTTTAACCTCGACTTGTCGATTGTTCTGATCTGTTCCAGCATAACAACAGATGGTTTCACCAAACCGCATCTGTCATTTAAGTGGTAATGCGTGGGGAACTTTCTGCTTTTTTTGCTTACACTGGTAATTGCTGCAATAATAATCGTAGGACTGAAACAATTTCCCACATTATTTTGAAGAATGAGTACAGGACGAGAGCCACTTTGTTCAGAGCCGATACCAGGGCTTAAATCAGCCGAATATATGTCACCTCGATGGAATTTTTCAAACATCACTCTCGCCTCCTTAATATCTTAATACTTAAACAGCCGCACCAGTCTGAAAGAAATCTTCGGATAAAAACCTGGTGCGGCTACTGTTATTCTGTTCGGATTACTCGTCATATTTGCCACGCCCCCTGACGATGGGAACACAACAGGTCTCCGCTGGCGCGGCTGTCATAACTCCGCAGCATCGTTCGTATCGTGTGCCGCAGGGTTCCCCCCAAGTCTTTGGCGGGCCGTGAGGAAGTATCTTTAAGCCCCCATGCAGTCATCGCGCCGGATCTGCCACAATCCGTTTTATGAAATCGTAGATCGCTCCGAAGCAGTTCTTTCATCACCTCCCTGACTGCTCCATCTTCGCGGCGTTTCATATTCGCTCGTACATGGGTTATGTACCTGTTGTGCTGTCTATTCAGTTTTCAAAGATCTTGAGGTCACGAGGATAGCGTGTCCTTCTAATAACCGTGAGGCTTTGAGCCTTTCTTTCAGGGGCGTTACAGACGATTTTTAAGGAAAGTCTCCATGTTCCGAAGGCCGCGCTGTATAGATTCGCTGACCGATGCAACGCTGACTCCTTCGCTCTTGGCAATCGCTGATTCTGTCAGTCCCAGGAAGTAGTAAGCATAGATGCGCTTGGCCTGCTTGTCCGGCAGAGCGGCAATCGCAGCGTGAAGCTGCTCCATCGTCACTTTGCGCTCATACAGCTCACAAGGGGTCATGGAAACGAAAAGGGCATCATACTCAATTCCGTCTCCGCGATCCAGAGAATAATGCGCCTTGTGGTAATATGTACGGCGGCGGTATGCGGCCTCCAGGCGGTCATGCTCTTTCATAACAGCGGCTACTTCATCAGGAACCTCAATAATGTAATCGGTCTTATAAAAATCGGGATACTGCTCCCGCAGATTGATCTTGGTCATAATTTCCTCCATTTCAGTTGTTAGGGACAAAGGGCAACCGAAATGGCTATGGCGGAGAGCGACACCGGGGATGTTCGGGAAAATTCCCGTAAAATCGACAAAGAAAAACGTCAGACGGCCTTAATAGCTGTCTGACGCATTTTGTATAATATGTTGTACGATTGTGCGGATTATTTACGCTTGATTGCGCGTGTCCGTGTGTATAATTTCTCTTTGGTAGGTCATTGATTTTTTTAGGTAATCACCTACCTGAAAACCATAATTCTGCTGAAATAAATAACCGCCCATCGTAGACTCCTCAAACGGCAGTCACGGGCGGTAATGGAAATATGCCCTGCCGTGAAAGGCCGTTTTTTTTATTGGCCTCCCGTCAGGGCTTTTATGTATATTTTATCTTTCAAAGGTGCATGATAAACACATATCAATACGCGTGATTGGGTTATGGTAACTTCCCCTTACGCACGATAGAATGTAATAGAGGTGAACAATCATGCCGGAAGATGTATTTGTGTATTTGGGACAGTGCCTCAGAGATGCAAGAGAAGAATGTGGACTGACCCAACAGGAGCTTGCGGATCAAACCGGCAGAGGGCTTCGTCATCTCCAGGACATTGAAAAGGGCAGGAAAAATCCGTCTTACGATGTACTGGCATCCTTTATCAAGCGATTAGGCATTTCTGCTAATGAGCTGTTTTATCCTGACGCTTCGGAACAGGAAAAGCAAGTACAGCATTTCATGGGAAAGTTTCTGGCCTGTACCGAGGATGAGCGGCAGATTATCTTGAAAACACTGGATTGTATGGCGGAGCAGTTTATCAGCCGACGTTACAAATCCTCCGATCCGCAAAATTATGAATAAAACCAGCAGGGCAAAATGCAATTTGTTTCTGCTGGTTTTATTTTGCCTCCGGCAGTAGACGTAAATTTTCCTAGCCCAATCAATCGCCACTATTTTGTTTCCGGTATTCAGCCGGTGCAATCTTCATGACATCTCGAAATGCTGTTGCAAATTTACTCTGATTCTCATATCCAACCTGGCTGGCAATTTCTGCTATGGTTGCCTGTGTCTGGCGAAGCAGAGCAGCGGCCTGTTTCATGCGGTACACTTTCATATAGGTTCCAATGGGCTGTCCATAAACTCCCTTGAACGTATCCTTTAAGGTTGCCGTATTGATAAGATACTCTTTGGAAAGTTCCTCAATCGTTGGCCGTTCCTGCAAGTTGGAGATAAGCCGCTTGTGAATGTCCCGTACAATCTCCACCTGGGGAGAAGTATATAACTCTCGCTGCTTTTCTTTATTTACATCCACCATACACAAGAATAAGAGAAGCTCCTGCACCTTCAGCATGAAGTATGGCTTTTGCAGGCGATCCGGTACGGAATACAGTTCAGAAAAGATATGCTCAATCTCATCCTTGGCCCGCATGACAAAGCATGCGCCATCGGCACAAAATTTGTTTTTGAAATCTGCAATACCAATACCGCTCTCGGCGAGGATTCCAGGCGGATTTTGAGAAACTAGCTCCAGATCAAGCACTACTGAGATTCCGCGATAATGTCTCAAAGGAAAGGCCATTTCAGAAGCACAGTTATCCATTGTATGAATGGAAAGATCCCCTTCTCCGAGGTACAGGCAGGAACCGCTTTGCAATACGCTCCCTTCACGCCCTTCCCGGCAATGATTGATCTCCAGCACATTCTTATCAATGGTTCCGTCCCAATAACAACTCGTTGCTTCAAAATCATTGTAAATAAGCTGGATACCGGGATAAACCTGATAGACTGTCATAAGCCCCAGGCCATCCTCACAGTCCATTTTATAGACGGTGCAATATCCGTCATTATCTTTTGGAATAATCGCAGATAACCCCGTAGCATTGGTGATAGGGTTTTTGTTCATAGTATTCATTCCGTTATCTCGTATTTGTTCTGCCAGGATTCTCCTGGCGTCTTTTATTATATAGTTTTTTCTCATTTTATACCGCTCCAATCGGCAGGATGTGCAATCCAATCAGAAAGCAAATTCTATTATAGTGCAGCCCTGCCGAATGTGCAAATATACGAAAAAGCCGATGCCCTCCAAAACGGAAAACATCGGCTATATGCGGGATTTTATTTGCTGCAATATTCCTTTCCTACACAACCGGAACAACTGCCGCTACAACAAGAACCATTTTTGCGGTTCTTATGGATTTTTCGCACAGCCCATATTGCATAGAAAACAATCCCGATAAGGATTATACCAGTAACAAGCATCTAAAACTCCTTTCTGACTGGAAACTCACAACTTATTAGCTTTGGGTCTCCGATCCTCTTTTCAAAATCCAAAGTCCAAATGCGACCACTGATAAAATGGCCGCTGAACGAAGCACTTTTCCAAACGTCATATTCATACCTCACAGCAAAAGTCCAACACGATAAACCACAAAAGTAACAGCCCAGGCCACAACCAACTGGAACAGGGCCGAGAACAGCATCCACCTTGTACTGCCGGATTCCTTGCGAATTGTAGCTAGGGCCGCTGCACAGGGAACGTAAAGCAGGCAGAAAATCATCAGGCAAAACGCATTGAGCTGTCCAAAACCGGCTGCACCCAGGATGCCGACCAATGTATCCATTCCCGCGCCGGAGTTGATATTGGGAATCCCAAACAGAACGGCACAACTGGACACCACAACCTCTTTTGCAGAGATGCCAGCAATCAGAGCAACCGCTATCTGCCAGAATCCCAGTCCAATCGGTGCAAAGATCGGTACAAGCCAATGGCCCAGGATAGACCCGAAGCTGTCTGCCATTTCCGTAGTATAGCCATGCGGCCCAAAGTTCAGGATCACCCACATGAGGATAGATGCTACAAAGATGGTAGTACCTGCTTTGGTAAGGTAGTCCTTTACCTTTTCCCATACATAGATTGCCACAGTTCTGGCGCTGGGGGCCTTATATTCCGGCAGCTCAATCAGCAGATAATTTTCCGATTTTCTCCGGTCAATCAAATGGATGATCGCCGCTACCAGGATAGCGACCACCAGGCCGATCAGGTACATGGAATAGGCCACGAGCATGGCGCGTTCCTGAAAGAACATCTCGGCAAACAAGATGTAGATTGGCAGACGGGCGCTGCAACTCATAAAGGGCGTAATCAACATGACCTTAAAACGGTCACGCCGGTTTTCCAAAGACCGTGAAGCCATGATTGCCGGAACAGTGCAGCCAAATCCCAAAATCATGGGGATAAATGCCCGTCCGGAAAGTCCCAGCTTGCTCATAATCCCTTCCATGACATACGCAACACGGGCCATATATCCGCTGTCCTCCAGAAAAGCCAATGCCAGAAACAGAATGAAAATGTTCGGCAGGAAAGTCAGGATACCGCCCACACCGGCGATGATGCCGTCTACCAGCAGGGAGCGCAGCACTTCATTGACCCCGACAGCAATCAGTCCATCGCTTATCAATGCCGACAGGCTTTCAATTCCTAATTCTAGGAATCCTTTCAGCCAATCGCCAATGGTAAAGGTCAGGAAGAACACCGCCGCCATGACAACGAGGAAAATCGGGATGCTCCAAAACTTATGCGTCAATACACGGTCTGCCTTTTCCGTCAAAGCGTCTTGACGATCCTTATTGACCAGAACCTCCCTGATGATTTCCTCGATAAAATCATACTTCTCATTGATAATGTCGGATTCATAGTTCCGGTCGATCACATCCGGCATATTGACCGGATAACGTGCAGAGATTTCCTTATCCTGCTCCAGCAGCTTAATGGCGTGCCAGCGGTAATTGGACAGGTTCGGATATTTCCGCTTCAGCTCTGCCATGATAAGATCAATCTTGTCCTCAATAGCATCACTGTAAACCATTGCGTATTCTGAATGGTGGTCGTGCCGGTGTTTTGGAGTATATTTATGATGATGAATCAGACACTCCGGATCTTTACAGTCTTTATGGTGCGCGGCTGCATGAAGTAGCACATCCAGTCCTGTCCGTTTTCTGGCTGAAACTGGAATGACCGGGATGCCCAGCATTTCCGGCAGTCTGTGTGTGTCAATCTCCATGCCGCGCTTTTCCACAATGTCCATCATGTTCAGCGCCAGCACAACCGGCTTGCCCAGCTCCAAAAGCTGCAAAGTTAAGTATAGGTTTCGCTCCAGAGCGGAAGCGTCCGCAACATCAATAATCACATCGACTTCATCGCTTAGTATAAACTGTCTGGATACCTGTTCTTCCATTGTGTAGGAGGTCAGGCTGTAAGTGCCAGGAAGATCGACCAGTCGAATATTCAGATCATGGTCTTTAATGGCACCCTCTACTTTCTCAACGGTTACACCTGGCCAGTTTGCCACTTTCAGATTTGCACCGGTGTAAGCATTGAAAAGTGTTGTCTTTCCGCAGTTCGGATTTCCGATGAAGCCGATAGTCAAATTTTCTCTCATCGGAATTTACCCCACTAAAATATTCTTTGTGATATTGCGCCCAAGTGCAAAGCGTGTTCCCCTGACTTTCACAATCAGGACACCCCGACTTTTGCTGTTCAGAACAGCGATAGAGGTTCCACGGGTCATCCCAAGGGCCTCCAAACGCTTTTCTATATTGACAGGCAGATCAATATCCTCAACTTTATATTCATTTCCTATTTTTCCATCGCAAAGATACATGAACGCTCCCTCCTCACCGATTTACGGAAGAAGTCGCAGGCAGTTTGCGGAACTCATAAGCCACCATGAACGCGATAATAGCCACCAGAATCGCATCGGTCAGCGCAATCGCCAGCCACACGCCGCGAATACCCATGCCGCCGATCATTGGCAGAACCACACAAAGCGGGATAAAGAGAATAATCTGACGGAACAGCACAAGCCAGGTGGCCTTTTTCGCTTTACCCAAAGACTGAAACAGGGTCACGGCGATCATAAAGCTGCCTTGCAGGATATAGGTGCTGAACATGATACGGAAGTTTGTCGAACCTGATGCGGCGATACCCGGCGTTGTCAGGAACATGGACAAAATCTTTTCTGGGAACAGCTCGGCGGGGATATAGAACACCAGCGACAGCAGCGTTGCGGCGATAATGAAAACTCTGGTCAGCGTCTTTACCCGGTCATAGTCTTTCGCACCGTAGTTTGTACCGGCGGCAGGCTGGAATCCCTGGCTGATACCCCATAGAGGTACAAAAGAGAAATTCCAGAACCGGAGCGCCGCCGCTAAAAGGAGCTGGGAGGTTTCACCGCCATAGTTCGATGCCACACGATAAATCACTGTCTGCTGCACCAGGGTCAGAATCTGCATTAACAGAGCAGAGATGCCGACAGAAAGAACCTGGGGAAGCAGCTCACCATCAATGCGGATACGCCCGATCTTCACATGGGGGCTTTTCTTCTTGAAATACCACAGGGTAATCGCAGCCTGGACAAACTGGGAAAAAATCGTTGCATAAGCAGCCGCTTCAATGCCCATGCCGTAGGGGTTGAGGATGCTGATAAAAATGGGGTCAAGGATAATGTTCAAAATAGCGCCACTGGCAATAATGGTCATTGCCCTTTTGAGCTGGCCTTCTCCACGGATGACCATGTTGGCGCTCTGGAAGAAGTTTACGAACAGAGAACCGGCGAATACGATCCGCAGATATTTCTCAGCGTAATTCAGAATGTTATCGCTGGCTCCGGTCAGGGACAGAAGCTGGCGGGTGAAAACCATACCCACAACAGTGTAGATGACGGACAACAGAAGAACCATCGCAACCAAGTTGCCCATGATCTTCTTAATTGTGTTCTCGTCCTTCTTACCGATAGCGCGGGACAGTACCGATGCAGAACCCACGCCCAGCATTGCCGCTGAACCGGCATTGATAAGGGTTAAAGGATAGGATACCGATATGGCTCCCATCTGCACGTCACCAACCATCTGGCCGACAAAGATGGAATCCATCATGTTATAAAGCCCAACGACCACCATGCCAAGAACCGCAGGGATGCTAAGTTCAATCATCAGCGGCCAGGGATTTTTTGTTAAGAGCTTTGTTCTTGTGTCAAGTGCCTGTTTCATCACTCTATTCCTCCTGGTCTATTTTAATTACAAGGTATCCAGTAAAACGCGCCAGTGACGCGCCTCACTGGATTAACCATATCTAACTAACCACTTAAAGTATATAAAAACCGGGCTTCTTTGTACGCTCCCAACCGCAGGATTTACAATCCAATCTGAAACGAATTTAGGAGCGGAAAGGACATAAGGCCCTTCCCGCTCCCGTTGTTACTGTATCATTTTTTCCAGTAATTTCAGGGCTTCTTCCAGTTTTGGATTTACAGCGTCCGTTTGCAGGGCATCCCGGACGCAGCTTCGTATATGGGCTTGCAAAATCTGCTGATTGGCGCTTTTTAATAACGCCTGCGTAGCAAGAAGCTGATTGGAAATATCCACGCAATAGCGATTTTCCTCAACCATTTGCAGGATACCGTCTAACTGTCCTCTGGCGATTTTTAGCTTGTGAACAATATCGCCTTTCTTGGCCTTCATAAACGGCCCGTTACTGGATACTGACGAGCTGATAGCCAGCGTCCTCGATAGCAGCTTTCAGCACAGCATCCGGCACATCCTGGTCAAGCTGCACCTGGGCCGACTTACTCTCCAGGGAAACATCCACATCCTTGATGCCCTGGATGTCCCGCAGCGCCTTATCAACGTGTTTTACACACATTCCGCAAACCATTCCTTCGATGTTCAATACTTTTTCCATGTGAATTGCTCCTTTTCGTTCTTGTTTAATCGTTGTTTGTTCATGCATAGGGACTGAATCCCGTTCTGTATTGGCCTGATGCTTCGCCTTGAACCACCGCAGACGCAGGGCATTGGACACCACGAATACCGAACTGAAACTCATAGCAAAAGCGCCGATCATGGGGTTCAGCTTCCATGCAAAGGGAAGATAGAATACGCCTGCCGCCACCGGAATACCGATGATGTTGTAGATAAACGCCCAGAACAGATTTTGCTTGATGTTGCGGATAACCGCCTTACTAAGCTGGATTGCCGTGGACACATCCAGCAGATCGCTTTTCATCAAAACAATGTCCGCTGACTCAATCGCCACATCCGTTCCGGCCCCGATAGCGATACCAACATCCGCTCTGGCAAGGGCCGGAGCATCGTTGATACCGTCACCGACCATCGCCACCTTCTTACCGACGCTCTGCAAACGGCGGATTTCCTTCTCCTTATCCTGGGGGAATACCTCTGCCACGACACGATCCACGCCGACCTGACGCCGAATCGCTTCTGCGGTCTTTGTATTGTCGCCGGTCAGCATGACCACCTCAATGCCCATGCCGGTCAATTCCGCTATGGCCTGCTTGCTGGTGGGCTTAACTACATCCGCCACGGCAATGACACCAATAAGCTGACCGCCACGGGCAAAGAACAGAGGTGTTTTCCCGTCAACGGCCATTTCCTCGCCCAACTGAAGGAGTGCGCCGCCATTGATGCCATTTGCCGCCATCAGTCGGCGGTTTCCGGCAAGGCACGTTTCGTTTCCGATCTGACCCACAAGGCCCTGACCGGGAATCTGCTTGAAATCATCCACCGGGAGGAAGGAAAGTTGTGCTTTTTCGGCCTCTGCCACAATCGCGTCCGCCAGCGGATGCTCGGACAGCTTTTCCAGCGAAGCAGCGATTTGCAGCATCTCCTTTTGTGGAACACCCTCTTTGCAGAGCATATTTGTCACCACGGGCGTACCCTGGGTAATCGTGCCGGTTTTATCCAGCACAACCGTATCAATGTTATGGGCCGTTTCCAGGGCCTCCGCCGATTTAATCAGGATACCGTTGCTTGCGCCCTTGCCGGTTCCGACCATAATGGCCGTAGGCGTTGCAAGGCCCAGCGCACAGGGACAGGAAATGACCAGGACAGAAATGCCGATAGATAGGGCAAATTCAAAGCCATATCCCAACAGCAGCCAGACAATGACTGCAATCAGCGCGATGCTGATAACCACCGGAACAAACACGCCGCTGACCTTATCAGCCAGTTTCGCAATAGGGGCCTTGGAGCTGGTCGCTTCATCCACCAGCCGGACGATCTGTGCCAGCGTGGTATCATCGCCCACCTTGGTGGCCTGCATCTTGAAATAGCCGGACTTACTTGTGGTCGCGCCGATCACTTTGTCCCCGATATGCTTCTCCACGGGGATGCTCTCGCCGGTCAGGGCAGATTCATCAACGGAGGAAAAGCCCTCGATGACAATACCATCCACCGGCACAGACTCACCGGCCTTGACAATCAGGGTTTCGCCCAACTGCACTTCTTCCACAGGCACCTGAAGCTCTTTTCCATCCCGCTCCACGGTAGCCGTTTTGGGAGCCAGATTCATCAGCTTTGTGATTGCGTCCGAAGTCTTACCCTTTGCGCGGGCCTCCAGGGTTTTGCCCAAGGTGATAAGGGTCAGGATCATGCCTGCGGATTCAAAATACAAATCCATCATAAAGCTGTGAACCGTAGCCATATCCCCATGACCGAATCCGATGCCGATTTTGTAAACGGCGTAAATGCCATAAACGATTGCGGCGCTGGAGCCTATCGCAATCAGCGAATCCATGTTAGGCGAGCCGTGGAACAGGGTCTTGAATCCCATCCGGTAATATTTGAAGTTGATAAACACCACCGGGATCAGCAGCAGGAATTGGGTAAATGCAAAGCTGATTGCATTTTCCATCCCCAGCAAGGAGCTGGGGAGCGGCCACCCCATCATGTGACCCATAGAAATATAAAACAGCGGGATCGTAAAAAGTGCAGAAAGCAGCAGCCGCTGTTTCATCTGCTTGTATTCTACCTGCGCCGTACTGACCTCCGGTTTTGCTGCCGGTGTGGTCGTTCGGCTCTTGTTTTGTGCGGAGGCTTTGGGAATCGCGCCATAACCGGCCTTTTCAACGGCCTGGACGATTCCCGCCGTATCCAAAACGGATTCATCATAAGAAGCAACCATGCTGTTTTTTAACAGGTTGACGGATACTTCTTTGATGCCAGGTAGCTTTGCCACGCTCTTTTCCACTCTGGTAGAGCAGGCCGAGCAAGTCATACCCGTAATGTCAAATTGCTCCTTTTGCAAAATTATCCCTTCTTTCTTATGAAGATTTGTGCGAGTACCCCTCCCCCGTAGGGAACTAAATACCGTTATGAAAAGGGGCGTTTGGCACCTTGGGGGAAAGATGCTAAAGCCCCGATCATAAAGTTTACGCACAAGGTCTTTGACCGTTTTTCATTATACTTATCCTGCTTCTCCTTTGTCCGCTCCAAAGTGGAGCTTTTTTTATCCAAAGAGAAATGAGGTTTTTGCTGGAAATCCAATCAGCATGTTTTCCAATCCAAAGGGCAGAATCGCTCCCAAATCCATTGACTTTGAGGGGCTTCGTGAATATACTGGCAGCATGAACGATTAAACAACCTTTTAATTGTTCATCCATATCAAACCAACCAAATACCAAAATGAAAGGGGGCTTTCTCCATGAAAAAGACCATTAAACTGCTTGACCTGGACTGCGGCCATTGTGCTGACAAAATCCAGAACGCCGTGAAGAAGATCGACGGTGTGACCAGCGTATCCGTCAACTTCCTGGGTCAGAAGATGGTTCTGGAAGCGCCGGACGATCAGTTTGACGCTGTTCTGGCCGAAGCAAAGGCGCTGATTAAGCAGATCGAGCCGGATGTGACTGTTAAGGCGTAATGAAAAGCTGGACACCGGCTGCCACACGGTAGCCGGTGTTTTTCATCAATAGACAGAAAAAGCGTGACACGCTTTATGCTGCAACGAAAGGAGAATACACTATGACACGAAAACAAAGGCACTTGCTCACACGCATTATTGTGGCGGCGGTGCTGTTTCTTGCAGGCAGCTTGCTCCACCTCCCTGAATTGGCGGAGATGGCGGTCTTTCTCGTCTGCTATGTGGTTGTCGGTTGGGATATTGTCTGGAAGGCAATCACGAACATCCTGCATGGACAGGTGTTTGACGAAAATTTCCTGATGACGATTGCCACCATCGGCGCACTTATTTTAGGCGAACATTCCGAGGGTGTCGCCGTTATGCTGTTTTATCAGGTGGGCGAATGGTTCCAGTCCTATGCGGTGTCCAAGTCCAGAAAATCTATCGCAAGCCTGATGGACATTCGCCCGGACTATGCTAACATCGAAAGGGACGGAAAGCTGGTTCAGGTTGACCCGGACGAGGTTCAGATCGGAGAAACCATTGTTGTGAAACCGGGAGAGCGCATCCCGCTGGACGGTACGATTCTCAAAGGCTTCTCCACCCTGGACACTTCGGCCCTGACCGGAGAATCCATGCCCCGCGAGGTGGAGCCGGGAATGGAGGTCATCAGCGGCTGTATCAACCAGACCGGCATCCTGAATATCCAGACCACAAAGGAATTTGGAGAATCCACCGTAGCCAAAATCCTTGACCTTGTGGAAAATGCAAGCGATAAGAAGGGCCGCATTGAGAATTTCATCACGCGCTTTGCAAGGTACTACACCCCGGTAGTGGTATTCGCTGCTCTGGCGCTGGCGATCCTGCCGCCATTGATTACCCAGCAGCCATTCAGCACCTGGATTTACCGGGCCTTGACCTTCCTGGTGATTTCCTGCCCCTGTGCGCTGGTCATTTCCATTCCGCTTAGTTTCTTCGGAGGCATCGGCGGCGCATCCAAGATCGGTGTTCTGGTAAAGGGCAGCAACTATCTGGAGGCCCTGGCAAATACCGAGGTCGTGGTCTTTGATAAGACCGGCACACTGACAAAAGGCTCCTTTGCGGTCAGCGAGATCCACCCTGTCGGCATGGAAGAAGCGCAGCTTTTGGAGCTGGCCGCATACGCAGAGGATTACTCCAACCACCCGATTTCTCTTTCTATCAAGAACGCCTATGGAGAGAAAATCGACAACAGCCGTGTTTCCGATGTCCAGGAAATTGCCGGTCACGGCGTACAGGCCGTGATTGATGGGAAAACGATTCTGGCAGGAAACACCAAGCTGATGGAGAAGGAGCATATTAAGTACACGCCGTCCTCCGCTGTCGGCACCGTGGTCTATCTGGCCTGTGACGGGAAATACGCTGGATGTATCGTCATTGAGGACGAGATCAAGGCCGATGCTCCAGCCGCAATCAAGCTGCTGAAATCTGCCGGTATCCGCAAAACGGTCATGCTGACCGGCGACGCAGACGCCGTTGGAAAGAAAGTCGCTGGACAGCTTCATCTGGATCAGGTTTATACCGAACTACTCCCGGCTGATAAGGTTGATCGTGTGGAAAGCCTGCTGAAGCAGAAAAGCGAAAAAGGTATGCTGGCCTTTGTTGGGGACGGTATCAATGACGCTCCCGTACTGGCGCGGGCCGATGTCGGTATTGCTATGGGCGGCTTGGGTTCCGATGCGGCCATTGAAGCTGCTGACGTGGTTCTTATGACGGATGAACCGTCCAAAATTGCCGCTGTTATGAAGATCGCCCGTAAGACGATTCGCATCGCAAATCAGAACATTGTGTTTGCTCTGGGCGTTAAATTCCTGGTTCTGATTTTAGGTGCGCTGGGCTATGCGAATATGTGGGCGGCGGTGTTCGCGGATGTAGGCGTTTCCATTATTGCGATTCTCAATGCCATCCGCGCCATGCGGGTCAAGCTGCCGGATATGCCAGTGGGCAGCACAAATCAGGGTTAAGCGCAATAGAAATGCGCCGCAACTTTCACACGCTGCGGCGCATTTCCTTATTGTTCAGTCGGGCATGATATTTCAAACAACGCATCTATGGCATGATGCAGGAGCTTTGCCTGCGGCGTGTCCGACAGCGAATAATAAACTTCTTTTCCGTCCCTGCGGCTTGAAATGATTCCGCTCTTTTTTAATATCCGCAGATGATGTGACACAGCAGGGGCGCTCATATCCACAGCCGCCGCGAGATTGCATACACATTCTTCACAATGGCACAGTAGCCACAGAATCCGCAACCGGGTCGGATCGCCAAGCTGCTGAAATAAAAATGATATATCCTTAAACCCTTCCGCAGAGGGCATCTTATTTAAGACTTTTTCAATATTCTGTCCGTGGTTGTGGGGCAGATTGTAATGCGGCATAAAAATCAGCTCCTTCCTGTGACTATGATACTGACATAATTCTTGTCTGTCAAACAGCTTCATTATAGATTGGAGAAAAGCACATGAACGAAACAGAAAAAACAACCTTTTCCGTTCCAAGCCCCGGTGAATTGGAACAACTAACCGAGCTTCACAAAGCGATGGGCGATTACACACGGATGCGGATACTTTGGTATCTGATGCAGAAAGATTCCTGTGTCAGCGAACTGGCACAAAAGATGGAGGTCACAGAATCGGCCATATCCCACCAGCTTCGTGCGCTTCGGATTGTCCGGTTAGTGCAATCACGCAAGGCCGGGAAAAACGTGATCTATTCCTTGCAGGATGAACATATCCGGTGGATTCTTGAAGAAACCTACGCCCATATTTCAGAAAGATAAAAACGCAGCCCCTGTACGTTTCGCAGGGGCTGCGCCGGGTATTCCATTACAGAGTTTCGTAGGAAACCAACTGGCTCATCGGGATGCGCTTTTTATCAAAGCGGTTGGTGTCAGCGGGCTTCTCATTGGAGTAGCCGACAACCAGGATGTTGACCGGCTCCAGGTTGGCCGGGAGGTCAAATTCCTGCCGCAGAACATCGGGATCGAAGTAGCATACCCACACCGTTCCAAGGCCCAGCTCCGTGGCCTGGAGCATCATGTGGTCGGTCAGGATGGAGGCGTCAATGTCACCGGTCTGCTTCTGATCGAAAGGCCGTACCCACGCCTTATCGTGATCGGCGCACACGATAATGGCCAGGGGCGCACCGTAGATGCTGGCCGCTTTGCCGATCTTCGCAAGACCTTCCTCGCTCTGAACAGCAATCAGGTGAACCGGCTGGAGGTTGGCAGCGGTGGGGGCCACATGAGCAGCCTCCAGAATCTTCTCCAGCTTCTCAGGCTCCACCTTCGTTTTCTTATAGCTGCGTACAGACATACGCTGCTTTGCAATCGTAATAAAATCCATAGTACAAGATCCTTTCTGTATTTTTATTATGAACCTATCAAATCAACCATTGACTTAATTTTAGCACCAGAAAACAAAACCGCAAGAATGCACTTTTTCGGAAGATACTTCCCAAAAAGATAGCACCATGCGGGAAAGGAGAACCATTCTATGAAATGTCAAACAAATCAGTTTAACTGCCCCGTGGAGGCAACCCTTTCTTTGATTGGCGGCAAGTATAAACCGTTAATTCTCTGGCACCTGATCGACCATCCATTACACTATATGGAGTTGCAGCGGCTGATTCCAAACGCCACCCCCAAAATGCTTTCGCAGCAGCTTCACGATCTGGAAAACAACGGCATGATACATCGTGAAGTGATTCCAGAAAAGCCGCCCAAGACGGTATATTCCCTTACTCAATTTGGACAAAGCATCGTCCCCATTCTGGACGCGATGTGCCAGTGGGGAAACAGCTATCTGGACGGCCTGGATGTGCAGCCGCCATGCTGTCAAAGCCGCAAATAAAATGCTGGGCATAGCTGACGAAAAGCGGCTATGCCCAGCTTATATTTTCTGCTCTAAATTTGTGACTGCCGGACGTAATTGCACAGCGCGGCAAAGTCCACATGGGGATTCTTACTTACAATCTGTTGCAGACTTTCCTCGGCCTTTTGATGCAGCTTCGGCTTTTTCAGATCGTCCAAGCGGAAGAAGATATTGAGCCGCCTGCCGACAGCAAATAAAAGCCTTTCATCCGGTGGCAGGGTCAGAAAGCGGTCAATCGTAGAGAGCATTTCCTGCTTCTCTGTTCGCAGATTTCCCCTGACCTCCAGAAGCAGATTGACAATGTGTTCATTCACATAGTAACTGTCCATCTCATGTAGCTGCTGCAAGAATAGCTTTTGCTCTACAACGATTTCTTCCTCCGATTGCAGAGTAAATGAGCCATTCCTGACAAACTCGCCCAGCTTGGACTCCGGCTTAATACCCGTGGCATGGACACGGATAAAATCTGGCTGGATGATATTCAACGCCTTTGCTGTTTGAACAGCATTTTCTTCAGACAGCTCCTTGCCGCCGATTCCCAGCAATATGAACTCCGACAAGATCATGTCCGCTTCTTTTGCCATGCAGCCGCTTCGGACAACGGTATCCGCGTCAAAACCTTTGTTGATAAGTTTCAGTATCTGATCCGAGCCGGTTTCCATTCCGCTGTAAAGATGGTTTAGGCCGGCTTGCCGGAGCGCCTTTAGCTCTGCCGGACTTTTCCGAGTGATACTGTCGGCGCGGGCATAAGAAGTGATGTACTGCATATCAGGAAAGCTCTGATTGATCGCTTCCAAGATACGGAGCAGATAATCTGTTTTCAGCACCAGGGCATCCCCGTCCTGCAAGAAGCAGGAAGTAATCTTTTTCCCCCGGTTAAGCTGGGCCTGCCGCCTAATATCTTCGATGGTTTCATCGATGGGGCGCATGGAGAAGCGCATGGATTTATAAAGCCCGCAGAAATAGCACTTGTTCCAATGGCATCCCCTTGTGACCCGAATCAGCAGGCTGTTACTTTCAGAGGGTGGGCGAATAGGCCCGATTTCTATATCTTTCATGGTGGTTATCCTTTCAGTGTATTCATGTTAAGGGTAGCATTTCACGGCGGGCTTAACAAGAACGCACTTTTAGGGTAGACACTTCCCGTATGGGTAGCACCTCAAACAAAACTGGCAAGCAATGCAGAGTGGTACACACTCTGCGATTTTGCTCCGCAAAATTGCTTGTTGGTGGACGGCCCCCAATCCCCCGGAACAGCTCCATGCTGGAGCTGGCTGCGCGTTTCTTTGAAACGCTTTATCGTGGGCCGCTGGCCCTCAAAACTGCAAGAGAATATTTACAGAAAAACACCGGACACAGCAGCTATTTAGCCAATTTATGTCCGGTGTTTCTTATTTGTACCACTCAAGCATTTTCCCATTTACAGGAAGTTCAATCTTTACGCTCAATCCATGCGGTACAGTAGATGAAAAATATATTTTCCCACCATGCGCTTTTACAATCTGCCGCACAATTTTAAGCCCCAAGCCATGATCTGTGCTGTTGCTTTCTTCCTGTGTACTGGATATAGGCGTACCATTATTCAGCATAGTCAAACGAGTATCATCTATCCCGCAGCCCGTATCACGAATGTCAAAAAGGCAAGTGTCAACATTTAGCCCAACACAAATTGTAATTTTACATCCGTTAGGATTGTGTACCATGCTATTACCTATCAGATTACTTAACATTCGATAAAGCAAAGAATTATCACCGTTTAGAAGAATGAGCTTGCCAGGACTGTCCTCTGCTATCTCAATTTCATATTGTTCTGGCAGCTCATTCAAAAATTCACTTGCAACCTGCCGGGCTAATTCTACGGCATTGATTGTCTTTTTCTTTAAGGGGTACATGGAATATTCCAGTTTAGTAGTTAAATTCAGGTCTGCAATAAGTGTCCGCAGTTTTTCACTCTTTTGCCGTATTGCTGTTGCCTGTTTTCGCGTGGAAAGTGGCAAATCAGAATTATCCTCAATTTCACAGGCATAGCCAAAAATAATAGAAAGCGGTGTGCGAACATCATGGGAAATTCCCCGTATCCATTCAGCACGAGTGTTGTCCTTTTTTATCAGATATTCGCCAGCACGATTTAACCCGGCATTGATTTCTGCCAATTCGCCCTTTTCTTCCAAATGGAACGCTTTCCCCTGCGAAAGCGTTTGAATACCGTTTAAGATAGGTTCCATTGATTTTTCTACCCGATGTGCATTGCGTACAAACAAGTAAACCATCAATAGAATATTGATGATAAATGCAACGCCGATTCCGATACAAAGAGGCCAAATATAAGCCGTGTTTGTTGAAATATAGTGATTGAAAATACTTCCGGGAATAAACCCGATCACCAATAATCCGTCAGGACGTTTCCAGATGTTCACAGGGTAATCGTCCAGATACCAACGGCTGAACATTGCTATGTCTGTTGCGGTATATTCTCGCGGCAATTTTTCCGGCAGGCCATCTTCCCATATAACGGTGCCATCGTCATTCAAAATCATAGCCCAGGCATCGGCATGGTGCAATATATCAAGTGCTTGCGTGTCCGCAGTTAATTTCCCATCCTCAACAATAATATGGTTGGAAAAATCCTCGATTGGGAAATTGGAATCTGCTACACCATTCAGATACGCAATAATAAAGAACATCCCCACCAATAGCAAATTAACGGCAAAAAAGAGGGCTATGATTCCGATGGTAGAAAATATATAGCGGCGAAAAAACCGTTCTACTGTATTCATCATTTCGCCCCCTTGATATTAAGCCGATAGCCCACACCTTTAATTGTTACAAGCGAAACCGGCTTGGAGGGATTTTCTTCAATCTTTTCCCGCAAATGGCGGATATGTGTTGATAGTGTGCTTTCATATCCCTGCCAAAATTCACCGCATACTGCTCCACACAAGGCACCTGTTGTTACAATGCGTCCCGCGTTTTCAGCAAGTTTTTCTAATAGCGTTAATTCCTTTCCTGTAAGCGGGAATTGATTTTCGCCGCGCTGGACTTCGGCCTTTTCAAGATCAATCACAGCAGCTTCTAAATATATTTTTCGCTCTTTCTGTGGATATGCCCGATTCAAAATCACCTGTACGCGCAGCAACAGTTCTTTGGGATGAAACGGTTTTATCAAATAATCATCCGCTCCACTTTCAAACCCTGTTACTCGATCTTCGGCTTCCCCACGGGCCGTCAATAAGAGAACGGGAATATTACTGGTTTCCCGGATTTCCTTTAATACGGATAACCCATCCATCCCCGGCATCATTATATCTAAAATTATCAGATCAGGGTGCCGGTCTTTCCATACCCTGATAGCTTCCTTTCCAGAAGCAGCAGTCAGAATATTAGTAAAACCGGCACGATCAAAAATGGATTGTACCATTTCCAATAAGTCAACTTCATCGTCCACCACAAGAATTGTCTTGTCGTTCATGTTATGCTACCTCCTGTGTTCTATGCACCTATTATACCGCAAGATGATGTGATTGGCTATTTCGCAGCGAAAATCTCAGAGAAAAATCAGAGTTGCCTCAGAGTTATTTCAAAGTTGGTATGCTATGCTGAATGTGAAAACAAAAGGAGGCATACAAACATGAGCGAATATATCATTGAAACTCACAATTTGACAAAACGATACGGAAACCAGGTGAGCGTTTCCAATTTGAATATTCATGTAAAGCAAGGCAGGATTTATGGCCTGCTGGGCCGCAACGGTGCGGGCAAGACCACCACCATGAGAATGTTGTTGGGATTAACGGCCCCTACTTCCGGCGAAGTTAAAATTTTCGGACGCCCTATGCAGGGTAACGAAAACAAAATCCTGCCGCGTATCGGCTGCCTGATTGAATCGCCTGGTTTCTATCCGAACCTGACCGCAACGGAAAACCTGAAAATCTTTGCGGAACTGCGGGGAATTAACAAGCCGAGTTATATCAAAGGAGCTTTGGAGCTTGTCAATTTGCCGTACCGGGATAAAAAGCTCTTTTCGGAATACTCCCTTGGCATGAAACAGCGGCTTGCAATCGCGCTGGCTGTCATGCACGAACCGGAAGTACTCATACTGGACGAGCCGATCAACGGCCTTGACCCCATCGGTATTGCGGAAGTCCGTTCATTTATCCGGAAACTGTGTGATGCCAGAGGTAAGACCATTCTGATTTCCAGCCATATCCTTTCAGAAATTTCTTTGCTGGCAGACGACATTGGAATTATTGACCGCGGCGTTTTGCTGGAAGAAGAAAGCCTGAAAGAATTGGAGGAAAAGAACGCAAAGTTTGTCCATTTCATCGTTTCGGATGCAAAAAAGGCCGCACAGCTTATCTGCAATCTGTTCCAAACAAGAAATATGCAGATTGCAGACAATTACAACCTGTATCTGTATGATACATCTTTGCCGGTAGCAAAGATTAACCGCACTCTCATGGAGAATGGCATTGATATTAAGGAAGCGCATCTTTGTGAGGACACGTTGGAGGATTACTTCAAGAAGATTACAGGGGGTGAGGGGATTGCTTAAACTGATTAAATGCGAGTTTTGGAAGCTAAAGCGCAAGCATTTTGTGTCCTTTGTGGTGTTCGCAGCTCTGCTTTTCCCCATTCCCTTTACGGCATTGGTATTAGCCGGGAGTGTCGGAAATTTTACTGGCTTTGATGCTGTTTTTGGACTGCTTGTAACGCTGGGTGAGCCGGTCATGCTGCCTATCGTTTTAGGAATTGTGGCGGCCATGCTATTTTTTATGGAGCGTGACAACGACACCTTAAAAAATCTGCACACAATTCCTATTTCCCCAACGAAAATTGCAAGTGCTAAAATAGCCGTCCTTTTCATTTTAGGCTTGATCTATTCGCTGGCAACGCTGTTATCCTCTATGGTTGGGGGATTGATGGCCGGGAGCGAATTAGTAAACATTGGTGAAAAGATTTGGATTTCTATTATTACCAGCCTGTTATACACAGCCAGCACATTGCCAGTTGTTATTATAATTGTTGGTCTTCACCGCTCTTATATTTTTTCAATTATACTGACATTCTTTTACACCATGTTTGATTATATGCTGGCGTATGGAGGACAATTTGCATCGGAAGAACCGGCCATGAAGCTGATTTCCAACATATTTCCTGCGCCCACTATCTACCGCTGGCAGGCAGCACAATTTGTTTCGCCGGATTCCCCGGCATATTCAGTCATACAACCATATTTCCTGCCGCTATGGATTGTTGCACTGACAGTCTTTGTCATTGGTGCAATCTCTTATCTGGCAATCGTAAAAATTTACAGTAGGCATGAAAGTTGAGGTGAGAACAATGTTAAAAATTGCAAAGACAGAATTTCACAAATTGAAGCGGTATTCTGTTGTCTGGATTGGTGTTGCCACAATGCTGACGGTTGTTCTTCTTACCCGCTTTATGGCTACTGCATCGGATGGGGCTGTCCATACCCTCGAATACTTTTCAAACAGTGTGATCTGGAATAACTTTAGTCTGATCTTTCCGGCGACCATTACCCTGATTGCAGGTTATATCATCGAAAGAGAACGTGTAGACGACACGTTGAAAAACATTTTGACGATTCCGATACCGTTTCGGAAATTGTTGGCTGGCAAGTTGATTGCCGTTGGCGGGCTGGCAATCATTCTGGCCGTCATAGAATTTGTTTTTACCATGATTGTATTTTTTATAAGCCGCTTTCCGGGCTTCTCTTTTGCAGGGATGATGCTGGCCCTTGTTCGGATGATCGGAATGAACCTCTTTGTGTATGTGGCTGTTCTCCCGATTATCATATTCACCGGGCAACGAGCCGGTAGCTTTATGGCAGGGGTTGGATTTTCTTTCTTCTATGGATTTGTAGGGACTTTTGCATCTGGTCACGGCCTTGGCAATATTTATCCCATTACTGCGGGATTAGGGCTTATCAATTACCAAAATGGTGAAACGGCTACCTACAATATATTTTTAAGCGCCGGAATACTGCTGCTTATGTTCGCTATAAGCAATGCTATGGTTTTATTTGCCGAAAATAAAACGCCCGCAGTAAAAGCAAATACAAAGGTCAAAAAATCCGCTAAAAATAAGCGATAAAATTAAGGAGGTCTAATATGAAATCGAAAAAATTGTGGCTTGGTATTGGCGCAGCAGTCTTGATCGTGCTGTGCATGGGAGTAGCTTTCTTGGCTACGCAAGGAAAAACCGACTACTATACGCAAATCGACAATCGCTGGGTTACAGAAATCGCCCCGCATGGTGCCATGAACTACGAATACAATCTGGATGCCTACGATGAAACCGGAAAAGAACGGGATATTACATTTGAAACCAGTAAAGTCCTTACGGATGGTGCGTATATTTGCCTGAAAGTGGCACCGGTTCGTGGTGTAGTGACCTGGGCAGAAGTACAGTATGAAGAACTTCCGCCCGCAGTACAGGAAGTGTATTCCGATTAGTCCGCAGCTTGCTCATACCGAAGAAATGAGGTGATCTTTATGAAAAAGTTGTTGAAGCGCATTGTCGTTCTATTGCTTGTTATTGTTTTTGTCTGTTTCACTGTATTAACTGGACGTGGCTATTTAATGTACCGGGATGCGCTTCAACAACAGGGCCTTTCAGATCGGGTTGCGGAAATTCAGTCAAATCCGAACTATACGCCCATTTCTGACTTGCCGGAAATGTATCTGGATGCGGTTGTAGCTGTTGAAGATCACCGTTTTACGCAACATTTTGGAATTGACCTAATTTCTATCGGGCTGGCTACATGGAACAATCTCACTTCATGGAGTTTACAGGAGGGCGGCAGCACTATCACCCAGCAGCTTGCCAAAAACCTCTACTTCACACAAGAAAAGAGCTTTATCCGAAAGATAGCTGAAATGTTCATGGCATTTAATTTGGAACGCGCATATGAAAAAGGCGAAATTTTGGAACTGTATGTAAATTCCATATACTTTGGTAACGGATATTATTGTGTAAGAAATGCAAGCCTTGGTTACTTTGGAAAAGAGCCAATTTCCATGAGTGATTATGAATGTACCCTTTTAGCCGGTATTCCTAATGCGCCATCTGTATACTCCCTTGCGGCCAATCCAGAACTGGCCCAACAACGGCAGCAATTTGTGATTCGACAGATGGTTAGATATGGATATATCAGCGAAACCGAGGGAGAAGCCATAATAGATCAACAACCATAAAAGCTATGAGGGGATAAAATTGAAAAGAATACTTGTTGTAGATGATAATGTGGAGTTTTTACGGCTCTTGTCATCTGTTTTGCAGAAGCAATTCCAGACGTATGAGGCTACGGGTGTAGCTGACGCGCTGAAAGTGCTTGAAACTGTTACCGTTGATGCAATCTGTTCAGACTTGAATATGAGGGATGGTACGGGGCTGGAACTTCTTCAAAAGTTACGGCTGGAAGATTCACACATTCCGTTCCTACTTATGTCTGGTGATGATGATATTTTCATAAGAAACGAAACGCAAAGCTATGGCGCTGTGTTCTGCTGTAAAACTGACTTTGATCTGATTGCCCGAATTAAGGCAATGGCAAATTGATCTATTCTTTTTCCAAAAGGAGGGACAGATTGTAACCCGTCAACCAAGCACTATGAGGATAAGGGAATGGATAATACAGAATTAGCGTATCAGGTAGAAATGCTGACGCAGATTGTTGGGCGGCTTTGCGAAGCGGCGCGTCTGGATGGGATGCTGGAAAACATTGCTCTGCAACATGGCTTTACCAGAGAGCAGTACACAGGAATTTGGAGAACCATGCAGAGAAGAACCACACACGGCCATTGTGATAAGGCCGCGCTGAAAGCGGAGCTGGATGCTCTCTTTCCGCAGCCGCTCCCGGATCTGGTGTTTGCTCAAATCCTTCGGGGCTTTTTAATCAGCAACCGCAAGGACAAAACCACCGAAAGCATCACCTATCAGAATATCTACCGCATTTTACATGAAATGAACATGACAACCATATAAGCGCGATAAACGCCGGATGCAGCCATAAGGCTTTTGCGTCCGGCGTCTTTTCTTTTCCCCATAATATCCTCAATTCCATAGCAGCCCACCGAGCTGCTATGCCATATTCAAAGTCTGTTACCAGGACACACTATCATTGCAGCGATATGGAAAATGAAAAATATATGCGGAAACACTTTCTCCATTTTTCATCCGTCACCCCTCCTTTGGCCTGCCCGCATCGGGAGCAGCCGTTTCTATGGGCTGGAATTGCCCATAGCTATATTATACCGGACAGAGCTTGGAGCTGAAATGATGAAAATTATCTAATACGCCCCAATTCCTTGATGATATTTGCGATAGGTCAAACTCCGGCCCCGCAAATTTGAAGATATTTTACAAGACCCCGGAAATCAGAGATGATACAATAGATACATTTAAGGGAGGAAATGCACATGAATAAGGAAATAAGAACGGTAGTCTATGACGATGAACTTCGGATCGAAGCCTACCGTTTTGAGGGGATCGTGCAGCCTTTCCCAAACCATTTCCATGAGTATTATGTCATTGGATTTATGGAAAAAGGAGAACGCTGCCTTTCCTGTAAAAATCAAGAGTATGTCATTAAGAAAGGCGATATTGTCCTTTTCAACCCTGGGGACAATCATTCCTGTGTCCAGAGCGATGAGGGGACGCTGGATTACCGGGGCTTTAATATCACCAAAGAGGTCATGTTGGATTTGGCCGAGGAAGTCACCGGCAAACGGGAGCTGCCCGGATTCTTCAAAAACGTAATCCATGACGAGGAAGTGACCTGTTATCTTCGCCCACTGCATGAGCTGGTTATGAAAGGCTCCTGTGAGTTTGGAAAAGAGGAAAATCTGCTTTTGCTTTTATCCATGCTCATTCAGCAATACGGCCAGCCCTTTGAAAGCTGCATCCCGGAGTGTCCGGGTGAAATTGAAAAAGCCTGCGCCTTTATGGAAAGCCATTATGCAGAGCGCATCTACCTGGATCAGATTTGCCGCTGCGCGGGCCTCAGTAAATCGACCCTGCTCCGGGCCTTTACAAAGTCCAAAGGGGTTACGCCATACAGCTATTTGGAGAATATCCGCATCGGCAAAGCAAAGAAGCTGTTGGAGCAAGGTGTGCCGCCCATCGAAGCGGCGCTGCAAACGGGCTTTTCCGACCAGAGCCATTTCACCAACTATTTCAACCGATTTATCGGGCTGGCCCCTGGCGTCTATCGGGAAATCTTTTTAGACAAGGGCGCGGAGGAAAAGCCACATGGAGAATAAACACACCGCAGGCCACTTGTCGGCTCTGCTGACAATCATCATTTGGGGAACCACCTTTATCTCCACAAAAATTCTGCTGGTGGATTTTCAGCCGGTGGAAATCCTGTTTTTCCGGTTCATCATGGGCCTGCTTGCGCTGCTGGTGATCTATCCCCACCGCCTAAAGGGAACCACCCGCAGGCAGGAATTTACCTTTGTGGCGGCGGGCCTGTGCGGGATCTGCCTGTATTATCTGATGGAAAATATCGCGCTGACCTACACCCTGGCCTCTAATGTAGGCGTGATTATCTCGGTAGCGCCGTTCTTCACCGCGATCCTGTCTCATCTGGTTATGAAGGAAGAAAAGCTGCGGGCAAATTTCTTCCTGGGTTTCGTAGTCGCTATGGCCGGTATCTTCCTGATTAGCTTCAACGGCTCCAAGCTGGAGCTGAACCCTATGGGGGATTTGCTGGCGTTGCTGGCCGCGTTGATTTGGGCCTGTTATTCAGTGCTGACGAAGAAGATCAGCAGCTTTGGCTACAACACCATTCTTACCACAAGGCGGGTGTTCTTCTATGGCATCCTGTTTATGATACCGGCGCTGTTCCTGTTCGACTTCAAGCTGGAGCTGGCCCGGTTTGCAAATCCGGTCTATCTGCTCAACATCATATATCTGGGGCTTGGGGCCTCGGCGCTGTGCTTTGTCACATGGAATTTTGCGGTGAAAGTGCTGGGCGCGGTTAAAACGAGCGTTTACATCTACATGGTTCCTGTCATTACCGTTGTGACCTCGGTTCTCATTCTCCATGAGAAGATCACCGTTTTAGCAGGACTCGGTACGTTATTGACATTGGCAGGCTTGTTCCTGTCCGAAAGCAAAGTATTCACAAGTAGAAAAGAGGATCAACATGGACTTACAAAATGAAAAATGCGTCATGGTCATTGACGAACATCTGCCGCTGGGCCTGATTGCAAACACAGCGGCTATCATGGGTATCACATTGGGAAAGAAAATGCCGGAGGTAGTCGGCGCGGATGTTTCCGACCAGAGCGGCAACACACATCTTGGCATCATTGAATTTCCCGTACCAATCTTGAAAGGCTCCCCGGAAATCATCAAGGAAATCCGCGAGAAGCTGTACCAGCCGGAATTTCAGGATTTGACGGTGGTGGATTTTTCCGATTTGGCGCAAAGCTGTAAAACTTACGATGAATTTATTGAAAAGATGGGGCAGGTTCCCGAAAGCAGCTTGCAGTATTTTGGCATCGCCGTCTGTGGCGCAAAGAAAAAGGTTAATAAACTGACTGGCAGTATGCCGCTGTTGCGGTAAAAAAGGAAGGGCCGGAGTAGCAGGTTCCAGAGGAACCGCATACTCCGGCTTGTTACTTTTCAGCGTTGTTCTTTCTGTTCGGCCTCTTTTTTCTGTTCTTTCTTTTGTTCCTGCTCCTTTTCCTCATAGCCCATCAACCGGGCAACATTGGCCCTTGCCATTTGCAGATCCCGCATTTCCTGCCGGGTGCTGGAGTATTCCGGGTAGAGCTTTTTCTTCTCCGACAGCAGCGCAGCATACTCGGCCTGGAGGCTCTTGACGGTGGGCAGCTTCTTGATGCCCATTTCATCAAAAGCCTTTTTTGCGGCCTTATGAAGCAGAATGTCCGCTTCATGCTCCGCCAGAAACTTCTTGGAGTAACCGGCTTTCCGGTAGGCCACATAGACCTCACGGGTCTTGGCGTAGTTGATGATATGCTTTTTCATAACGGCGATCTCCGCCATTCGCGTCTCCGCCGCCTTGATCTGGTCGGACAGCTCATGGAACCGCGCTGTTACTTCATCGGTTTTCTTGCAGAGCGTTCCATAGTCCAGCAGCTTCCGCTCGGTCAGGAAATTCAGGGTGGAGGCCATCTGCTTCAGATTGAAGCTCTGCGCCCACCGCGCATACCCGGCTCCTTTGCCTTCAGCAAGTTTGGCCTGGATGTCCACCAGCAGATTGACGCGCTGGGCCTGAATCTTCTTTGCCTCTTTCCGGGCCGGGGACAATTCCTTTTCCCCAACGATGATAGAGAGAATATCGCCCTGGGAGTATCCGTCCTTCAGGGAGCGGAGGCGGGTAAACTTCTTTTGCCCTGGCCCACGGAAACCGGGCTGTTTTCCGTCCTTGTACTCATACCCGGCCTCCTTCATCAGTTTTAGAAAGGCATCATAGTCCTTCGGCTTCTCTGCCAGGGACGCATCAATCGCCAGCCGGAGCTTATCCTGAAAGGACAGCTTCTTTTTATCCCCCAGCCACTTGCCATAGTGCGTCCGGCTGGGCTTTGGCTTCTCAACGATAGAAAGACCGTTTTCCAGACAGAGGCGGTCACTGGCCCGCCGCAGGGCAAAGCTGGAGCCGAGGAAATTGCGGTACTTATGCCGTGCATCTATCTTCGTGGCATTATAGATGATATGGGTATGGATATGGGCGTGGTCGATGTGCGTGGCAACAACAAACTGATGCTTGCCCTTTGTCCAGCTCATCGCCAGCTCGTAGCCGATCTGCTGGGCCTGCTCCGGCGTGACTTCACCGGGCTTGAAAGATTGCCGAATTTGATACAGCAGCACATCGCTGTCCGGGATCTCTCTACCGGTAAAGTCAGCATAGGCCCGCTTTGTCAAAAGCATTTCATTGGCGGCGGTGGCCGGATCGCAGCCATAGGTCATCACCAGCTCGCCGCCCAGGGTCTTGGCCGGATTGATTGCATAGTTAATCCGCTTGTGGACAGTATAGGCAATCGACTGATTTTTGATTTTGTGCATGGGGATCAGGCGCGTAGTTGCCATGCGGGAGCCTCCTTCTGTTCATTTTGGTAAAAATAAGCCGCTGATAAATGGGGCTTGCGCTCCAATTACCAGCGGCTTATTAGGTTTGCTATATTGTTGGGTTCAGTCGTATTTCTCGGTTGCCGGTATGGGGAGTGGTTCCCTCAAATACCGTGAGAAAATGGCTTTCTGTTTCAAGGGTATGTAAAACCGTTATTCATACGCAATACTATTTCTAAGGTTGCTGACTTAATATTATTTCACCCTCGGACTCACTGATATATCCGTATTTTACCATTTGACGAATAACATATTGTTGCCTCTGTTGAGCCAGCTCAGAATTTACCATAGGAGAATATACAGACGGTGCATTTGGTATTCCAGCCAATAAAGCACACTCATAATCGGTCAACGCCGATGGTTCCTTACCAAAGTATCCTATGGATGCCTGATAGATGCCATAGTAACCACTACCAAAATAAGCGGTATTCGCATATAGCTCGAAGATTTCTTCCTTGCTATATTTTGATTCCATTTCTAAGGCAGCAAAGACCTCCGCTGCCTTGCGTTCAATTTTCTTGTCCTGTGTAAAAAGCAGATTCTTGACAAGCTGCTGTGTGATAGTGCTTCCGCCTTCCACAAACGACATTGCTCTTATATCTGTCCACGCTGCACGGCCTATCGCAATCAAATCAATTCCACAATGATCCGCAAACCGATGATCCTCGACAGAGATAGTGGCATCTATGTAAAACTGAGGCAGTTCAGAATAGATAGTAAAATTTTCAGTATTACGAATATCCTCTACACGCTCATCAAGTGTTCTCTCGGCTATTGCATCTTGATACATCTCATATCCTTTTACACCAAAAAAGGCACCTACTCCCAACACCAAGCAGACGAGGACGATCAATAAGCGAAAGATAGCTTTTATTACGCAATGCCGTTTTTTCCTTTTCTTTTTCATAGGCATTCTTCCTTTTCTAATTTCATAAGGATATAATCTGTTAACGCCCAGAGAATGCAAACGCAAGCAAAGAGGGCACACAAAGGAATCAGTAAAAAGCAAAGCAGTGTGCCGTTCACCATCAGTACAACCATTTCAAGAATTTCTCTTGAAATGGGGAAACGCAAACTATTATTCATATTGCACCAACATTCTAATAGGTATCACTCGGTCTGAAATTAAATGCTCTGTCTCCAAATCCAGAACCGGGTGATGATACTCTGCGGCACGATGGCAAGAATCCATCGTGCCGCAGGCTGCTTTATCCTTGATTCATTTACATATCATTGATCGTTGCGGTAATTGCCATATTGCGTATCCGTTTTGCCGGGGCATATACTGCCACAGCCGCAGAAGCAAAAACAGCTAAAAGAATAATTGCTGTTTCGGCAATAGGAACACACCATATCTCGCCAAAATATGCAGTAATAAACGCTTCATATATTGCTTTATTCAAATACAGACCGAAAATGCAGCCAATCGCACAGCCGGAAACGGCATAGATAAAGACTTCTGATACAATCATTTTTGTGAGTTGCCGTCCACTCATTCCTACTGCACGCATGGCTCCATATTGTTTCATCCTTGCAGATACGCTCATAGATGTACTGTTGATTATGTTTAATGCAGCCATTAGAACAATGATTGCAAGAAAAACATAAACAACTAATCGGAACGCGAAAAATTCTATGGAGTTTTCTTTGTTGTTGTCGTAATAATCAGCCAGACTATAATTCTCACTCATCAGATTGCGTATGGATGTGACTATTTTATCCTTATCAGCATTGCTCGCAATTTTAATACATAGCATGGCATAATCTGATTGACCCATTAACTGCTCAAAAGTATCTTCGGTACAGATTAAAGTAATATCATCTTCAAATAGCCCTTCCGACACAATTCCTGCAATTTCAAGTTCTGTTCCATTCACATTTATCGTATCGCCTACTTCTAACGGGTTTCTTGCGTCATAAATTGTCAAGACATGGTTGCTGTTACCGGAAACCTTTGAAAAATCCCCGCTTACCTTGCTGTCGTTTGCACATTGAAACAGGTATTCATCATAGGAAACTATCGTTACTTCGCTTACGGTTTTTTCAGAAACAACAGGCACATCAAGAGCCACCATATTTCCAAAGACATGGTTTACGCCCTGTATTTTGTTTATTTCTACTGCCAAATTTTTATCCACGGAATTTGTTTCATCATCACTGGTAATCGCAAAATCTGGCGACCATGACCTTGTTGATGGTATAAGGGCTTTTGCAAAATCAAGTCCCGCAGAGAAGCCAAAAAACAGAATGATACTAAGCGCAAAGGAGCCTGTCATAAGAATTAGGTTTTTTCTTGCTGATACTGCATGATTGATACCAAGGGCAGTATCGATCTTTATGAATCCAATAAATCTTGTTCGGTGTCCTTTATTCGTATTTCCGACATTTCCAGATACCGCCGTTGCAGGTGACACTTTCGCAGCCCGTTTTGCCGGAGAATGGGCGGCAATGAGTACGGTCAAAACACCTACAACTACGCCAAGTACAATTCCAATCATACTAACATAAAAAAGAGGAATCTCGGTAAACTCTCCTTGAATCCCATATCGCAGCCAAAAGCATAATCCCCATGTTGCCACAATACCAAGCACAATTCCGGCAGGAACAGCAGTTTTGCACCAGTTCAGGGCTTCCAGTCTAACATACCGGATTACCTGCTGTTTGCTCATTCCAATGCAGCGCATCATTCCAAAAAACTGTGTACGCTGCGCCACATTGCTATTCATGCTGCTTGAAATCATAAACACACCAGCTAACAATATGAGTACAAACAGAACCGCGGCAAGAGGATAAAGTGCTTGAGCATATTCATTGCTGCTATATCCTGTAATCGCCAAAAGAGCGGTATTTTCGTTTATCATTCCGTCTGTAAAACCGTAGTCCGATTTAATTTCGCTGATACGTTTTGTTATGTTCTTGTCGGTTGTAAAACGCACATAATAATCAGCAGATAATTCTATATTGTTCAGTTCGCATAGTTCGGAAACGGCTGTTTCGGTCATGTATATTGTAATTGCGTCATACATGGCGTTGAACTCTGTATCATGCGAACCAAAACCGGAAATAGTATATTCCATGTTACCGGAAGGAGTATCTAATGTAATGCTGTCACCGATATTTACTCCAAGAACATTTTTTATGTTTGCACTGAGAATAACCTCGGTATCATTCTGCGGATAGGTTCCTTCCTCCAGGCAGTCCCAAATATCGGTAAACCATGTTTCATCTACTCCATATACAGCCGCTTTTTGACTGCCAACATAATAATTTTCAACCGCCTCTCCATTGATTACCATACACCGCGATACTGCTTTTACATCAGAACGGGAGCTTACTTGTTCCAAAACATCTTCTGAAATATCAGACAGGGATATGTGCCAATGGCCATGCGAACGAATTAAACTCTCTGTTTCCATGTCAGCCAGTGTTTGAACCATACTAAACACTGTCGTAACGAGAAACACAGCAATAACAATGCACAATAATGTCATGCGGTTTTGCCGTTTCCTTACTTTTGCAGTAATCGGGATAAGGCTTAAATAGCTTCTCATTCGCGGCACCTCCCCAAATCGGTCAGCACGCCGTCCGACACGTTCAAAACCCTGTCCGCAGTCTGAGCGATGCTGCGGTTGTGGGTAATCATAATGATAGTCTGCTCATACTTTTTTGAAGCGTTTTTCAGCAGAGCAATGACCTCGCTGCTGTTTTGAGAATCCAGATTGCCAGTCGGCTCGTCTGCAAGGATCAGGGAGGGCCGTGTCATCAGAGCGCGTCCGATTGCCACTCTTTGCTGCTGACCGCCGGATAGCTGGCTGGGCAGGTGATGACGGCGCTCTTGCAGATTCAGAACGGTCAGCAGTTCCTCCAAATATTTTTTGTTGGGTTTCTGGTAGTCCAGCAGCACAGGAAAAATCATATTCTGCTCAACCGTCAGCTCCGGCACCAGATTAAACGCTTGGAAGATAAAGCCGATATTCCGGCGTCTGAAAACGGTCAGCGCCTTTTCCTTCATGGAAAAAGTGTCCTTGCCATCAATCAGCACTTTGCCGGAGGTAGGCGTATCAAGTGCGCCCAGCATATTCAGGAGAGTAGTCTTGCCAGAGCCGGACTCTCCGACAATCGCAACAAATTCCCCTTTGGGGACGGAGAAGCTGACATCCTTTAATGCGTGTACGGCTGTTTCACCGCTGCCGTAGGTTTTGGAAATAGATTTGACTTCTAATAAATCCATAGTGTTAGCACCTCTTTCTTTGATTTGATAAAAGCATACCATCCATACCCTACAGCAACATTACTGTCAGCCTACAATTTTGTAGGAATTAAGAAGTTCATCAAAAAAGTAGTTCCAATTCCTAACTCGCTGTCAACCTCAATCGTGCCGTTGTGCGCTTCAATAATCGCCTTTGCAAGCGGCAAGCCCAGACCAATTCCCTGGGTATCCTTTGAAAACCGGCTGCGATAGAACCGCTTGAAAATATGGTGAAGATCCTCTGGATGGATGCCGCTGCCATTGTCTTTTACAACGATCTGGACAGCAGAGGGTAAAGCTCTCCACTCAATGCGAACCGTATCGCCTTTTTCGGTATGGTCAAGCGCATTTTTCACAATGTTGTTTATGGCCTCCATCAGCCAGTCCCGATCACATAATAGTGAAAGGGTGTCAGGGCCAGACAGCACGATTTCTTTCTGTTCCTGTCTGGCTCGATATGCAAAATGCAGCTCAATGTCATTCATCATATCCGCTACATTTTCAGTCGCCGTTTCGATCACAATAGAACCGGCATCCAGCTTTGTGATTTTTAACAGGTTTTGTACCAGTGTTTCGATCCGGTCAAGCTCCTGTTCCGATAACGTGGCAAATTCTTTTAGGGCGGGTAATTCTTCCGCCTCGTCTTGCATCAGGCCGTTATAGATGTTCAGAGCTGCCAGCGGTGTTTTCAGTTGGTGGGAAATATCGGATATGGTATTCTTCAAAAATTCCTTTTCCCGCAACTCATTTGTCACATGAGCATTTAAGACCGCAGCCAATGAATTTACGGAATGAAACAGCCTATATAATTCGCCCTCGTCATCACAGTCAATACGGGCGTTCACATCTCCGGCAAGATAGGCGTCGATCTGTGATACCGCATTTTCCATGATTTTATTTTGCCTGGAAAAATACCAAAAGCAGACTGACAATATACCGCCTGCTGTCAGCAAAGAGAGCAGTGGAAACCACAAGGAAAATTCTTTGTAGAGCAGCCAGACCAAGGCCTCCGCCAACAGGAGAAAAACCAATAAGATAATTGATATGGAGAGAAAAAAGCGTTTTATATCTTTGTTTGCAAATATCTTCATAGTGTGCCTCAATCAATTACATTCCATTTATACCCCATGCGCCGGACGGTCAGGAGCATTTGCGGTTCGCTGGGATTGTCCTCAACTTTCATTCTCAACCTGCGCATATAGACAGTAAGCGTACTGCTGTCTATATAATTTCCCTCGCAATCCCACAGCTTATCTAATATCTGTTCTTTGGAAAGTACCGTATTGGGATTTTGCATGAACAAGCACAACAGCTTATATTCTGCGGCGGTCAAATCTAAAAGCTCGCCGTTTTTGAAAGCCTGCCCTTGCAGCAAAAGCACCTTGATCCCGTTGGATTGCAGTTCCGTATCCGTAGAAGAACCAAAGTCCTTTGCCCGCCGAAGCAGGGCGTTGATTCTGGATACTAACACGCCCAGCTTAAACGGCTTTGTGATGTAGTCATCACCGCCCATATCCAGTCCCATAATAATGCTCGTTTCCTCGTCCGAGGCAGTTAAAAAGATGATCGGCACTTTGGAAACCTGACGGACTTTTTTGCAGAACTCAAAACCGGAACCGTCAGGCAGCGATACATCCAAAACCAACAAATCATATTTGCCGTCCGCCCACAGTACATCGGCCTCTTTGATCGTCCTGGCAACATCGGCTTCAAACCCCTGCTTTTTGAAAGCAAAAGAAAGCCCGTTAATTAAACTCAAATCATCTTCGAGAAGCAATATGTTATTCATGGTTCAATTCCTTTCCTTGTCTCGTCCGGCCATCAAACGGCATTTCCGCCCCGGCCTTTAGCTGTTCAATTCGCTTGGAATCAACAAAGTGCGTCCCATACCACCGCTCAATGTCAGGAGCGCCGCTCTTGCTGAAGCGGAGCGGAACTACCGGCTTATGGCCCTGGCCGTTTTTCTTTTTCATGCCCCACCTCTTATAGTAGCAAAAAGACGGTTTCAAGCTGGACTTCTTTGCATAGACGCGCATCTGGTGCATGATAAAAGAGAGCTTGCGGAGATTGACCGTACAGACTGCCTCCAGATAGGGGACACGCCCAAACCGCCAGTCCTCATATTTCTGCTTCGGCAGCACGCCTATGTCCATCAGCACATCTACCGGGGCCGCATAGCCCCGGTTCTGGCATTGGTGGTACATAGCGGAGTGAACCTTGCCGATCAGCTCCCCATCGTTCATACGCCGCCTCCTGTCCGGTACAAGGCCCTGACGGAATCCATGACCGTATGCCAGGAGAGGTCAGCGGCATAGGAATAATTCTTCTGGTAGGACTGCCAGAGCTTTTCCATGACCGGGCTTTCCTCCACCTCGTCAAAGACCGCCTCGGCCTCCTGCATCTGCAGGAGCGTTCCGCGCTTTTTCGCGGTGGCGGCAAGCGCATCCCGCAGCACCGGCGCGGAAAGGCTTTCCCCATAGATTTGCTGGAGGATATGTATATCGTAAAAATCCCTCATGCGTGTGTTGGTGACATTTCGGCTGATGACCGTCTCCAGCTTCTCCGCCAGCACCGTTTCCAGGTTGTAGGCCCACACCTCAATGGAGCGTTCCTCCAGCATGAGCTTGAAGCTGTACCGGACTTCGCGGGGCGTAATCACATCCCCGGTGGAGATGTCGATCTTCAGCGGTGTCCGCACACCGTCAAAGGTAGTTTCCAGGCTGACGCGGACTCCCGGATATTCCGCCTCCTCCATAATCTCGGAGATCCGCTTCACGCGGAACTCCACACCGTCCTCCAACGAAACCGATAGAATGGAAGATATGATGTTTTCCACATCCTCCACGCTGACATTGGCCCCTTTGATCGTAGCGTCCAAATCCATCGTGGAGCGGGCATCCAGGCCGACCATTGCGGCCACCAGCATCCCGCCCTTTAAGATAAACCTGTCCTTATAGTCTGAAAGAGCGATACGCTCCAGAAAACGCTCCATCATGTAATTCCGCATCAAAATCTGCGCGTCCGCAGATTTCTTCTTAGAAAGGTTGCGGATCAAATCCTTTAGCTGTCTTGCCGTTGTTATCATTATAGAAGTACCTCCAAATACTGCCGCAGCATTTTTTCTACATGGAACATGGCCGCATATTGCATCAGCGTCCGCAGATTCTTGTCTCTCCTCCGGGCATACTGCTTCAAGGCGCTTTGAAATACCTGGATTTCTATACGGCTCCGGCTGCGAATCAGATCACAGATTGTCCGCTCCATATCGTAAACCGGCACCGTATGGCCGAAAGGGGTCTGCCCGGTGGTCATTCCCACCTCATGCAGCTCCTTTTTTACCGTATAGACCTGAACACCGTCCTCCCGAAGCCGGGAGGGATTGTAGCCGGTCTTGACGGTAACGGAATACCGAAGCGGCTCCCGGTCTGTCAGATCGTGAAAAAGCAGCGCTGTTTCGTGGGAGAATACGGCCTGTCCGCAGCGCAGATGCAGCAGATACATTGCATCCGTCCAGGTATCCGGGGAAACATAAATGCCATGCGCCGCCTGTTCCAGTCCCTTTTCCTTTGCATAGGCATAAAAGACGGGCTTGCTGATCCCGGCCTCCAACACCTGAAAGGTCTGGATCGTGCCGCCATGTTCCTTCATCAGTTGGTCGAGCTGTTCATATCGGTTCATGGTATTACTCCTTTCACGCTAACATTATATCCGAAATTAGCAAGAAAGTAAACAGAAGAACCGAAGCGCCAGAGTATTTTTCCGGCCTTTTTTATCTTATCCCATGTGCAAACCCTCCTTTGCCTGTTTTGGGGGATTGTTGCCGCCTGTTTTTGGGAAACAGTCTCCAAATCCGGGCGGGATTTCTGTGCCGATGGATAAGGAATTACCTTCGGTACGTTTCCTTTTCCAAAATGGAGCATAGTCCCCTCAATAACCATGAGAAAACAGCGGGATTTTACAAGGGCTTTCGCATATTAAGGCAAAAAAAGAAACGCGGCCAGCCTCCATGTGGAAGCTGACCGCAGCGTTTACCGGCACCGTATGAAATCCCGCAGAGCGTAATTTACATCCTGCACCACGCCCAGCACCCGAACCGCCAGCATGGGAAGTCCAAAGGGGCTTAACAGAAACGCGATCACCAGGAGGATGATTCCGTTTTTCACAGAATAAGTGATAAGCACCGCCAGCCCTAAGAGGGCCACCACCGTCCCGGCCAGTCCAAGAATCAATGCGGAAATGTGAAGCAGCACAACGCACAGCCCGATGAATACCGTCAGGATCATAACCACCGGCGTAGCTAATAATTTCAAAACGATCTTCATTGTGTCTCCGCCTCCTTCCATCTTTCCTGATAGATTTGGCACATGGTATCTATCCGTTTGCGGTCATTATCATTCAGACTTTTCTTGTCCTGAAGTAGCAGATATTCCTCGTATGCAACAAAGGAATCCAGTAGCTTATCAAATAATGCTTCAGGGGTGGTGCAGCATTTTACATCAGACCAGTCCTGACCCTTGAAATCCCACAGCATAACGGCATAACCGCGCCGGGTAGAAACCACATCCAGAGCCTGGTCTTTTTCCAAATAATCCACAAAGATGTCTAACACCTTTTCGTTTGTCATCATCATTTTTCAGCTCCTTGCTATTATTGCTATGGCTTTATTCTAATCGCATCCAGTATCAAAACGCAAGGATGCGGCCACAAAAGAAAAAAGCGGAGGGGAACAGCCGGACATTGACCGTTCTCCCTCCGCTTTCAGGGATTCAATCCCTATTCACGAAAGCTCGCTAAGGCGGGCCAATATCTCATTCACCCCGGCCCAAAGTTCCTCCTGTTTTTTGAGTATATCCTCCAAATCCGTGTCGTAAACATTCCCGGTCTGATGCACCCGGCGGGCCACCTGGTTGACGTTGTTGCTGGTTCGCCGCAGGAGGGACAAAAGCTCCGAAAGCTCCGGCAGATCCAGCTTGACGATATAGCCGTCTATGGCCATCTTGCGAAGATAGGCCCCCAGGTTGTTGGTTCCAAGCTGCTCCATTTTCTGACGGATCAGCTCACGCTCATGCTCTGTGACCATGAAATGAAGCTGGACAGAGCGTTTTCTATGTGCCATCAGCGAACCTCCCATTCCGGCTTACGCTTTTTCGCTGCGCCGGGGGCGGGCTTTTCAGGGGCCTTTTTCAGATTCTTTCGGACAGAACTTCTGGTTTTTCTCAAAGGCTGGCTTCGATCTTCCTCTTTGGAAATCAGCACGAAATGACCTTTCCGGTCATTCAGCCCGGAAAACGACATAGACTTGAAAGGCAGCATCGCCATGAGTTTCTCCGTATCTTTGGAATTACTCCTTGCCAGAAAGTCCGGTGAGATCTGCGCCATGAAATGCGTTCCATTGGGGCTGTTGGGTTCCTGGGGCTTTTGAAGCTCGGAAAGCAGCCGCGCCGCTTCGGTCTTGATCTCCTCCTGGGAGAGCGGTGTGCGAAGATGCTGTTCTCTCCGCACCTGGTTCAGAAAAATATCCGTCAGGCCGGGATGGGATTGATCCACCACAAAGGAAGTATTGCGGTCATTCCCCCAAGCATCCGTATCCTCATGGACCGGAATCGTCCTGGCCCATGCCTTATTGTCATGGGAGATGCGCCCGTCCCAATCCTTATGCCGGACAGTGTTTGCCAGGACATACAGCGTCCGATCCATGCCAAAAGCGCCAATGACCTCCATCGCCGCCTCTTTTCCCAGGCGGTTATCATGGTAATGCTCGGAAATCGCCGCTTCAATCGCCTCCTTGCAGGCGATATTCGCCTTATGGGAGGCGCGGTACTGTTCCAGCTCCCCATGCTCACGGGCGTAGCTGGCCGGATATGGGTAAACCGGCGTCTCCCGCAGGATGCGCCGGTTTTCTGCCTCCGCCTCGATCATGGTATTTGCCCGACAAACGATAGAATCAAACACCGTATCCATGTAGTCGGTTTCCCGCTTTTCAAATTCCTTGAACACATCGCCCAGAGGCGCGGGGGATTTTAACAGGGCCTCCGCCTGGGCATCCGTCAGGTCGTGAGCTTCCAGCGACATCAGAACATCCTCACGGACAGTATATTCATAGGTGTGGTGCAGGATTTCTTCCGGGGGCTGACTTTTCAACCAGTCCCTGTATTTTTCCTGCTCAGTGGCCATCTTTTCATAAAGGGCCGTATTCAGATTATTGGTATTCATGTTATCGCACCTCCTCATGCTGCTTTGGTTTCTTGTCTGTACTGCGGGGTTGCACCGGGCGTTTTAGGTTATCCAGCACCGAAGGCCGTGTGCTTTTGGCAACAACAGACTCGGTGTGTGCCTGCCCCTTTCCGTCGATGTTGAGCAGGGTATCCAGCTCCACCAGACGGGCGTTTTTGCTTCTCAGTTCTTCTTCATAAAGGAATGGCTTTCCGACTTCCTCCTTTGCGGCAGCCTGCTGCTGATAGAGGTTATCCAGCTGGGCCTTTGCCGCCTCCAGACGCTGGGGCATCTGGGCGAGGGCATTGTCGATACGGGTAAGATTTCCGCGAGGGTCTGTACCAAGGGTTGCCCGGTGGGTCATCTGTCCTTTCAGCAGGAGCGTATACTCCTGTTTCCAAGCGGAAAATTCCACGGACATGGCATAACCCCGGTAGTTGCCGATCTGCACCGGATCGGAGGTTTTGACCTCCTTGCAGGCATCCAAAAGGGCTGCACCGGCGTTCTCCTTATCGGTCAGCAGGTCTCCACGAATCTCCATACCAGCAAAACCGTCCTCCGGGTGCGGGTGAGCTGCCAAAACCTCCAGATCGGATTCAAAGCCCTTGATAAAACCTTTGTGCTTTTCAATCTCCTCCGGGAAGTATTTGAGCAGCTGGTCCTCCAGACGATATTGCTTGCTCTGGTGGTCGGCTTTCATCAGTTTCAGGCGGGATACCTCCACATCCAAATCCATACGCTCCTTGATACGGGGGTCTCCAGCACACAAAGCCTTGATCTCGGCAAAGGAAAGCGCCGTTTCATCCACATCATCGCAGGAGCGCACCGGCGATTTAGAAGTCATGATCTGGGAAATGAATTTCTGCTTATTCTCCACCGTCTGCCAGAGGTATGCGTCAAAGGTTCCTTCGGTCACATAGCGGTACACATGGACAAGAGGATTCTGGTTGCCCTGGCGCTCGATACGGCCCTTGCGCTGGGCAAGGTCTCCCGGTCTCCACGGACAGTCCAGGTCATGAAGTGCCACCAGACGGTCCTGCACATTGGTGCCTGCGCCCATCTTGGCGGTGCTGCCCAAAAGGACACGAACCTGACCGGTACGGACTTTAGAGAACAGCTCCTTTTTCCGCACTTCGGTATTGGCTTCATGGATAAAAGCGATCTGGTCGGCAGGCATCCCCTGGGCAATAAGTTTCTGACGAATATCGTCATATACCGTAAAGGCCGGCTCCTGCTCCGGCAGAGGCACAGTGCCTTCCAATGCGTGAAGCAGTGGATTATCCAGCGTTTTCGCCGCCTTGCTTGCAGGAGCTTTTGCCTGCGGTGTAGAAATGTCGCAGAACACCAGCTGGGTCAGCTTGTCAGCTTTGCCGTCCCGCCAGATCTGCATGATGTTGTCCACGCACTGATTGACCTTTGTGCCAGGTTCATCCGGCAGCATCTGGTTGACGATCCTCTGGTCCAGGCCCAGCTTACGGCCATCCGAGGTAATCTTGAGCATATTGTCCTGAGACGGGTCAACGGTTCCGCTGTGTACCAGCGATGCACGCTCCGAAAGAGCTTTGACCATTTCCTGCTGATGTTCGGTGGGCTGCGCCACGACATTGTGGTATTCCACCTCCGGGGTAGGCAGATTCAGTTGGTCGGCGGTCTTGATGTCCGCCACTTCTTTGAACAGGTTCATCAGCTCCGGCAGGTTAAAGAACTTGCTGAATCTCGTTCTTGCCCGGTAGCCGGTGCCTTCCGGTGCCAGCTCCAATGCTGTGACGGTCTCCCCAAATCGGGAAGCCCAGCAGTCGAAGTGGGTCATGTTCAGTTCTTGCAGGCGTTCATACTGAAGATAACGCTGCATGGTGTAAAGCTCGGTCATGGAGTTGCTGACCGGTGTGCCGGTGGCAAAAATCACGCCACGGTTTCCGGTGATCTCATCCATATAGCGGCACTTGGCAAACATATCGGAGGATTTCTGCGCGTCCGATGTGGAAAGACCAGCCACATTCCGCATTTTTGTGTATAGAAACAGGTTTTTATAGTTGTGGGCCTCGTCCACAAACAAACGGTCCACACCCAGCTGCTCGAAGGTTACCACATCGTCTTTTCGCCCCTCGGCTTGCAGCTTTTCCAGTCTGGCTTCCAGAGACTTTCTGGTACGCTCCAGCTGCTTGACGGTAAAACGCTCGCCGCCGCTGGCCTGCACCTCTGCGATGCCCTCGGTGATCTCGTCGATCTGCTCATAGAGAAGCCTTTCCTGACGCTCCCGGCTGATGGGGATACGCTCAAACTGGCTGTGTCCCATGATGATGGCATCATAGTCGCCGGTGGCGATCCGGGCGCAGAACTTCTTGCGGTTGTGGGTCTCAAAGTCCTTTTTGGTGGTGACAAGGATGTTGGCGGAAGGATAGAGCCGCAGAAACTCCGACGCCCATTGTTCGGTCAGATGGTTCGGCACCACAAAGAGGGACTTCTGGCACAGGCCCAGCCGTTTGCTTTCCATGGCAGCGGCTACCATTTCAAAAGTCTTGCCGGCACCCACAACGTGTGCCAACAGCGTATTTCCACCGTAGAGAATGTGGGCGATGGCGTTGACCTGGTGCTTGCGGAGCGTGATCTCCGGGTTCATGCCTGAAAAGCTGATGTGACTGCCATCATACTCACGGGGGCGGTTGCTGTTGAACAGAATATTATAGGTCTTGCAGATAGCTTCACGTCGGTCAGGGTCTTTCCAGATCCACTCAGCAAAAGCGTCTTTAATGAGTTCCTGCTTGCTCTGCGCGATAGCGGTTTCTTTCTTGTTGAGGACAGCGGTTTTCCTGCCATCGGCATCGTACACATAATCAAAAATGCGGACATCTTTCAGGTTCAGGGTGTCCTCAATGATCTCATAGGCGTTGATGCGCTTGGTGCCGTAGGTGCTGATGGCCTTCACATTGCCGCGATCCTTGTTTTTGTCCTCGATGCGCCATTCACCGGTGATTTTAGAATAGTGGACCTTCATGCCCCATTGTGCGCTGCGGGGTGTACCCAGCGTTTCAAAAATAAATCGGCGGACATATTCAGTGTCCAGCCATGTAGCGCCCAGCCGGACGGAGATCTCGCTGGCGGTGAGGTCGGTGGGCTGCACCTGTGCGAGCGCATCAGCGTTGATCTGATACTGCGGGTCCTGTTTTGCCTTGCCTTGGGCAACCGCCAATTTCTGACGCACATTGCCGGAAAGATACTCGTCCGCAGGCAGGTATTTCTCATGTCCATCGTTCTCGCCGGTGTAAGCGGGGTTCAAAAAAATCACGCCCTTGAGGTCAGAAAACAGCGTTTCCTCGTCCTTACCGGTGAGCCTACCCATATAGTCCATATCCACATGGGCTTTCTCCCCGATGGACAGGGCCAGGGCCTCCACCGCTGTGTCTACCTTTTCAGCGGGTTTGTGGCTGCGGATGGTGCGTTTGGTAAACAGGTCGGCCTTCCGTTTCAGGTTCCGGTCCTCGTCCAGAATTTCCAGTGAACACAGCAGGAAGTAAGAACTGTCCTGGTCGAAGGCGATGGCGTTGCCACGGAAATTGATGAGTCCATATTTCCGGGTGAAGGCATCGTAGAGAGTATTCAGCTTGGCCTGCTGCTCCTTGATCTCTTTTTCGGGATAGTCCTCAGTTTGATATTCTAGCAGCGTTCGCACGCAGTCCCGCAGCTCGATCATGCCGCGGATTCTGCTCTCTGCCGTCTTGGATACCTCCACCGGGTTCATGCGGCTGTTTTCCCGGTAATAGATCTGGCCGTTCACCAGCGTATAGGAGAAATTGCGGACTGCTGGATCGGCTTCAATGGAATGATCCTCGCCCTCCAATTCCTCCTCACGGTCATAGACGGAGATTTCGCCGTGAATGTTCTGTACCGCTTCCCGCAGCAGCGTTTCCAGCGATTGCTCTGGGTATGCTTCACAGGTAGGCGCAGGGCCAAACGGTCCGGACACCATCTT
>ENA-OPXH01000234-OPXH01000234.1-human-gut-metagenome-genome-assembly--contig:-NODE-234-length-53152-cov-4.509388_pt1 | contig 53152 bp, 74 predicted proteins | sample MGYA00241521_ERZ502034 | MGnify/ENA primary metagenome ERZ502034 (study PRJEB25962, sample SAMEA2042103) | human gut metagenome | biome: human gut; feature: human-associated habitat; material: faeces... | reverse complement strand
TACGGTGCCGTCAAGTAAATGGGGCAAATCCGGAAGCAAAATCCAAGACAAGACGGTAGGTTGATTTTCGTTACCGCAGCGAGCATAGCCCGCCTCCGTGAGTGTGTCTGAGCACGCTGTATTTGCGTGCGAGTTCGCGGGAGGAGGCGGAAATAAGCGGCGCAGCGGAGGTAGAAAATCATCCGTGTCTGTCTGGATTTCTGCTTACGAATTTGCCCTTTACACAGACAAACAAGAATTTAAAATTGACGGAACCGGGCATATCGTTCTTCGGCCAGCACTTCCGGTTCTTTTTCAAGATTTTCCGCGAGAAAACCACGGATCCGGTTCTTCATATCGTTACTGAGTTCCACCAAATTGGCTTCACTCGCCGGCATCGGCTCCTCAATGACATCATCCACGATTCCCATCTCCAGCAGATCTTTTGCAGTTACTTTCATCAATGCTGCTGCCTCAGGTGCACGTTTGCCATCTTTCCAAAGGATCGATGCAAATCCTTCCGGTGAAAGAATGGTATAAGTCGCATTTTCCATCATCCAGACTTTGTTGCCGACAGCCAGTGCCAACGCACCACCACTGCCGCCTTCGCCGATGACAATACTCAATACCGGTACTTTCAAAGCTGCCATTTCATACAGGTTTCTGGCAATCGCCTCCCCCTGGCCGTGTTCCTCGGCTTCCAGTCCCGGAAATGCTCCCGGTGTGTCGATAAAGTTGATGATCGGACGATGAAATTTTTCCGCCTGTTTCATCAGACGCAATGCTTTGCGATATCCTTCCGGAGACGGCATACCAAAGTTTCTCGTAATATTTTCTTTTGTGGTCCGTCCTTTCTGCTGTCCAATCACCGTAATCGGACATTCATCCAGATATGCGATTCCACCTACCGTTGCTCCATCATCATCTACATGACGGTCTCCGTGAAATTCTTCAAAATCACTGAAGATTTCATGAATGTAATCCAATGCCGTAAGTCGCTCGGAAGCTCTTGCTGCCATGACACGATCCCAAGCGGTCATTTTTCCTTTTTTCTTTTTCTGTCCATGCATGATATCAGACACATCTGCTGTCGCAATAGTATCCGCGGAAGCTTTCTGTGTATGCATATGCAACAGACGCGCCAAGGTATCTTTCATATCCTCACGGCGGATAATCCCATCAATGAGACCGTGTTCCACCAGGAACTCTGCCCGCTGAAAACCTTCTGGCAGCTTCTGTCCAATCGTCTGCTCAATGACGCGGGGACCGGCAAAGCCTACCAGTGCCCCCGGCTCTGCCAGAATAATATCGCCCAGCATGGCGAAACTTGCCGTCACTCCACCGGTAGTCGGATCAGTAAGCACAGAAATATATAACAGTCCTGCATCGGAATGTTTTTTCAATGCTGCAGACGTTTTTGCCATCTGCATCAGGGAAACCATTCCTTCCTGCATACGGGCACCACCGGAACAACAGAAAATAATAACCGGGAGTTTCATTTCTGTTGCTTTTTCCACGGCACGGGTGATTTTTTCGCCCACCACATATCCCATACTTCCCATAAGAAAGCGTGCATCACATACTGCAATGACCGTTTTCTCTCCTTTGATGGTACATACACCGGTTGTCACAGCTTCATCAATATGAAGTTTTTCCTTTAATCCGTCTAATTTTTCCGGATACCCCGGATAATCCAGTGGATTTGCTGTCTCAAGACCGGTATCCCACTCTTCAAAAGACTGCTTGTCTGCAACCATGCGCAATCTGCGCTTTGTGGAAAGACGGAAATATTTGCCGCATTTATAGCAGGAATAGTGATTGTGTACCACATCTTCTTTGTAAAGTAATTCCCCGCATGCATCGCATTTGATCCACATGCCCTCTGGGATATCCTGCTCTTTTCGCGGAACTGTAATATAGTTTGTTTTCTTAAACTTTAACACTATGCTTCACCTTTCCTAATTCAAGATTCGCTCGCGAATCTTGCTGCGAGATGGGCATCAGCAAAGCTGATATATTCCTCTGTCCATCTCTGCAATCCTCGCGGAGCATTTTGAATAATTGACGATATTTTCATACAATTCTATACCCTATCTTCTGCGTCAATTATTCAAAATAGTTCTCGATAAAACTAGTTGTAATGTTTCCGGACTGAAATACCGGATGTGTAATGATATCGTACTGATAATCCAGGTTTGTGGTAATTCCGTCAATATTGACTTCGCCCAGTGCACTGCGCATTTTATCGATGGCTGTCTGTCTGTCTTTTCCGTGAACAATGATCTTTGCAATCATAGAATCATAATTCGGCGGAATCGTATAACCGCTATAAATCGCAGAATCAATGCGGACACCATTCCCTCCCGGTAAATGCAGATAATCGATTTTGCCCGGACAAGGCATAAAATTCTTTGCCGGATTTTCTGCATTCAGACGACATTCAATGGCATGACCGGTGATATGAATATCTTTCTGCTTCCACTGAAGCTTTTCGCCGGCTGCAATAAAAATCTGCTCTTTGACCAGATCCAGACCTGTTACCATCTCTGTTACCGGATGCTCTACCTGGATTCGTGTATTCATTTCCATGAAATAGAACTTTTTGTTTTTATCTAATAAAAATTCAATGGTTCCGGCACTCTCATAGTTTGCTGCTTTTGCTGCGCGGACTGCCACTTCCCCCATCTGGGCACGGAGTTTATCGTCCAGTGCTGCGGATGGTGACTCTTCTACCATCTTCTGGTGACGACGCTGAATGGAACAGTCGCGCTCGCCAAGTGAAATGACATTTCCATATTTGTCTGCCAGAATCTGGAACTCAATATGACGTGGATCCTCGATATATTTTTCAATATACATGGTATCATCTGCAAAACCATTTACGGACTCTGTCTGTGCCACCTCAAAATTTTCCGTAAAATCTTCACGGCTGTGAGAAATACGCATTCCTTTTCCACCGCCGCCACTGGCTGCCTTGATCATAACCGGAAAACCAATCTGCTCTGCCAGTTTCAGTCCATAATCAGCTGTATAAACAGCTTCTTTTGTACCTGGAACAACCGGAACTTTTGCATTGATCATGGTATTTCTTGCTTCCTGTTTGTTTCCCATCCGACGGATGACTTCTGCGGATGGTCCGATGAAAGCAATGTGGCATTGTTCACACATCTGCGCGAATTTTGCATTTTCTGACAAAAAACCAAAGCCCGGATGAATTGCTTCTGCCTTAGAAGCAATTGCTGCGCTCAAAATCCGTTCCATATTCAGATAACTATCTGCCGGTGCTGCTTTTCCGATACAAATGGCTTCATCTGCCAGCTGTGTATGCAACGCATCTTTATCTGCTGTCGAATAGACTGCCACAGAAGTGATTCCGAGTTCTCTGCAGGCACGGATGATACGCACCGCAATTTCACCTCTGTTTGCAATTAATATTTTCTGAAACATGTTCTCTCTCCTAACCGATGGCGAATGTCAGCTCTGCAATAACAGCTACTTTCCCGTTTACGGTTGCTTTTGCAGAAGCCACACCGACAGGGCCTTTCTGCTTGATCATGGTTGTTTCCAACATCAGAACATCTCCGGGTACAACTTTGCGTTTGAACTTTGCGGAATTGATAGCTCCAAAGTAAGCGGTTTTCCCTCTAAATTCATCACAACCAAGAATCGCTACTGCACCAACCTGTGCAAGTGCTTCTACGATCAGTACACCCGGCATCACCGGTTCTGCCGGAAAATGTCCTGCAAAATACGGCTCATTATAGCTGACACATTTTTTTCCTACCGCACGTTTCCCCGGTTCTAATTCCTCAATTGTATCAATCAGCAGAAATGGCTGCCGATGCGGAATGATCTCCATGATTTCTTTTGTTGTTAAAACTGACATTTCAGACCTCCTACTCAATCACAAACATTGGCTGATCAAATTCTACCAGATCACCATTTTTTACGAGAATTGCTTTTACGGTTCCATCAAACTCGGACTCGATCTCATTCATCAGTTTCATTGCTTCCACGATGCCAAGTACCTGACCTTTTTTTACCATATCGCCCACTTGTACATATGGTGCAGCATCCGGAGAACTTGCAGAATAAAAGGTTCCGACTAATGGACTTTTTACAATATTTCCTGTAACCTCCTCTGATACATCAGTATCCGCTGATACAGAAGTATCTGCGCATACCTGTAACGGTGCTGCAACAGCTGCCGGAGCAATCATCTCGACCGGCGCCGAAGCCACGATTTTCTTCTCAGGATGTTTTTTTATTTTTACGGAAACGCCATTTTCTTCATAACAGAAATCTGTCAGACCTGCTTCGGAAACAGCGTTCATTAATTCGATTAACTGGCTAACTTCCATCTTTTTTCCTTTCTTTTTTCCAGCAGATATAAGGTATGACTTTTTACCAAATCATGCTACCGGACAATTACTTCTTACTCTGTATACTTTTTAATTAGTAAACTTGCATTATGTCCACCAAATGCCAGAGAGTTTGTCAGCGCGTATTCAAAATCCATATCGACGCCGTGTCCCTGTACATAATCCAGATCCAGCTCTTCATCCGGCTGCTCCAAACCTACAGTCTGATGTACATAACCATGATTCATCTGAAGCACACAGGCAATAAACTCAACTGCACCGGCCGCTCCTAACAGATGGCCGATCATGGATTTTGTAGAGTTTACTTTGATATCATATGCATGCTCACCGAAGGCTGCCTTAATGGCTCTTGTCTCAAACAAATCATTATGATGTGTACTTGTTCCGTGTGCATTGATGTAGGTAATTTCTTCCGGAGCTACATTTGCATCTTTCAGAGCAAATAACATAGCATTTTTTGCTCCTTCTCCATCCTCTGCCGGTGATGTAATATGATATGCATCACTGGTTGCGCCATAACCAACAACCTCTGCAAGGATTTTTGCACCTCTTGCTTTTGCATGCTCTAACTCTTCCAGCACAACAACTCCCGCACCGTCACCGATGACAAATCCATCACGGTCTTTGTCAAACGGAATCGAACAACGCTCCGGATTGTTGGATGTGGAAAGTGCAGTCAACGCTGTAAATCCGCCGACACCGATCGGAGTGATCGCATTTTCCGTACCACCTGCCAGCATCACGTCTGCTTCTCCGTATTGAATGGAGCGGAATGCTTCACCGATGGAATGAGTACCTGTTGCGCAGGCTGTTACCACATTGATACTTTTTCCTTTTATGCCAAGCTGAATGGTTACGTTTCCGGTTGCCATATTTGTGATCATCAGTGGAACAAGTAACGGATTAATTCTGGACGGTCCTTTCTCCAGAAGTTTCTTATGCTCGCGCTCGATAGACTGTAAACTTCCGACACCGGAACCAATGGCGCAGCCAACACGATACGGGTCTTCTTTTTCCATATCCAAACCGGCATCCTCAAATGCTTCTTTTGCTGCTGCCACTGCATACTGCGCAAACGGCTCCATTCTTCTTGCTGCCTTTTTATCCATACGGTCTGCTGCCACAAAACCTTTTACTTCTGCTGCGACTTTTACCTTGAAATCTGTGGTATCAAAATAAGTAATCTCGCCGAAACCTGTTTTTCCGGCTTTTAGTCCTTCCCAGTATTCATCTACATTTAAACCGATGGGATTGACGGTTCCCATTCCGGTCACTACTACTCGTCTCATCTATGTGTCTCCTTTTTTACATTTTCTATACACTTTGATAAACATGTAACGTGTACTGTTGTACACAACGCCTGCACTCTCAATAATATTTGAAAGGATTATGCCACTGCATGTTTACATTGCCATGCCACCGTCCACACAAATTACCTGACCGGTGATATAGGACGCTTTTTCGGATGCCAGAAATGCAACTGTATTTGCAATCTCTTCCGTTTTTCCATAACGTCCGAATGGGATCTGTGCCTTTCCGGCTTCTTTTGCCGCATCTGTCATCTGATCAAGCATTTCTGTCTCAATAAATCCAGGTGCTACTGCATTCACACGGATGCCACGACTTGCAAGCTCTCTTGCCATAGATTTTGTCATGCCGATGACGCCTGCTTTGGAAGCGCAATAGTTCATCTGTCCCGGATTACCAAGAATTCCGGATACAGAAGAAATATTAACAATGCTTCCGCTTTTCTGTTTCAACATATATCTTGCAATATGACGCATCGTATTGAAACTTCCCTTCAGATTCGTATCAATAACTGCATCGAATTCTTCTTCTTTCATTTTCATCAGAAGATTGTCTTTTGTAATTCCGGCATTGTTTACCAGAACATCAATGTGACCAAATTTTTTGTAAATAGATTTGATCATCTCTTCTACTGCCACAAAATCTGCCACGCTGCACTGCCAGATTTCTGCCTGACCACCGGCTGCCGTGATAGTCTCAACCACTGCCTCTGCCGCTTCCTTTGATCCGTTATAATTTACAATAACATAAGCCCCTTCCTGTGCCAGCGTCATGGCAATCTGTCTGCCGATTCCTCGACTTGCACCGGTAACTATGGCTACTTTATCTGTTAATAATTTCTCCATACTGCCTCCTGCATTCCAGCCCTGCAAAATCTGTTTCATTCAAGAATGTCACCGCATTCTTACTGCAAGATACACCTCTTATTACTCATGAGAGATTCCTATATGTATCTTTACACTCCTTACCAAAGTTCATATCAGATGAAAGTTATATCACTTCTAATACGGACTCCAGATCCGTCACCTTATCAACGTGATAAGCTGGAACGGTTTTATCTATACGTTTCATAAATCCACAAAGGGATTTTTTTGGTCCAATTTCAATAAATGCCTCTACACCGTCTGCGATCATGCGTTCTACGCTCTGCTGCCAGCGGACGGATGAGGAAATCTGTTTTTTCAGTAATTCTTTTACCTGTGACGAATCTGTCACATAATCAGCAGTTACATTTGTAATATAAGGAACTGCAATTTTATGAATTTCTACCTGCTCTAATTCTGCCGCAAGTTTTTCTCCCGCCGGCAACAACATCGCTGAATGGAACGGACCGCTGACATTCAGCGGTGTACACCGTTTTGCACCTGCTTCTTTCAAGGCTGCCGCTGCCGTGTCCACGGCTTTCTGCTCACCGGTGATTACAATCTGTCCCGGACAGTTATAATTTGCAATGGATACAATTCCTTCCGTCTCTTCACAAATATTTTCAATAACTGCCGTGTCTGCCCCAAGCACTGCAGTCATGGCTCCGCCTGTTGGAACCGCTTCCTGCATAAATTCTCCACGTTTTGTCACCACACGGAATGCATCTTCCGGTGTCATTACTCCGGATGCAACCAATGCTGCATACTCACCAAGGCTCAAGCCTGCATTTACTGCAGATTCTACTCCTTTTTCACGCAGCACACTCCAGATTGCAAGCTCATCTGCAAGCATTGCAATCTGGGTGTATTTTGTGATATTAATATTTTCATTTTCTTCGAAAAGAAGCTCCTTCATAGGGATACCGCTTACTTTTTCTGCCAGATCGATCATTTCTTTTGCACATGGGAAAGTCTCATAAAAATCTTTTCCCATGCCAACGTACTGTGACCCCTGACCGGGAAAAATAAACGCTATTTTTTTCATTTTATTTGCTCCTTTTCGCTTATCATTGCAACTCTTTTCAGGTAAACTTCTGTTATCCTTATGTTTTTCCCTGAATCTAATTGTCTTTTTTGTTAGCAGTGCATTAATTTCTCTGCCTGCTCCATAATTTCTTCCACAATTTCCTTACAGCTCTGCTCTTTCTTGATCAGGCCTGCAATCTGTCCAGCCATAACAGTTCCATTCTTAACATCACCGTCGATAACTGCATTTCGAAGAGATCCGACCGTTAAACGCTCCAGCTCTTCAAATCCGGCCCCTTCTTTTTCCAGACGCAGATACTCTCTGGACATCTGATTTCTCAAACAACGGATTGGATGTCCGTTGCTGCGGCCAGTTACTTCAGAATCAATGTCTTTCGCTTTGATGATCTTCTGCTTGTAATTCTCATGACAGATGCACTCGGCAGCCACACAGAATCTGGTACCAATCTGGACGGCTTCTGCACCAAGCATCATCGCTGCTGCAAATCCTCTTCCGTCTGCAATACCACCAGCTGCGATTACCGGAATCTCCACTGCATCAACGACCTGCGGAACCAGTGTCATGGTTGTCGCGGATCCGATATGACCACCGGACTCTGTTCCCTCAGCAACAACCGCATCTGCACCGGCTTTCTCCATCATTTTTGCAAGAGCCACACTTGCAACAACCGGAACAACTTTGATTCCGGCAGCTTTCCACATTTCCATGTATTTACCCGGATTACCGGCACCGGTTGTAACAACCTTGACACCTTCCTCCACAACAATATGTGCTACCTCTTCCGCATACGGGCTAAGCAGCATAATATTTACACCAAACGGCTTATCTGTCAGTTTCTTTGCTTCGCGAATCTGTGTCCGAACCACATCGCCCGGCGCACTTGCCGCACCGATCAAGCCAAGACCACCCGCATTGGAAACTGCTGCCGCCAGATGATAATCTGCTACCCAGGCCATACCGCCCTGAATGATCGGATATTCAATTCCAAAAAGTTCTGTAATTCTTGTTTTCATTTAAATCTATTCCTCTACACCATGTGCTTTCAGGTAATCGATAATTGCGCCAACTGTTGTAAGGCTCTCAAGTTCCTCAGATGGAATTTCGATACCATACTCCTCTTCCAGAGCCATAACCAGTTCAAATAAATCTAAAGAATCTGCATCCAGATCGTCTTTAAAGTTGGACTCCAGTGTAATTTTATCCTCATCTACTGATAACTGATCTGCGATCATTTCTTTCATTTTCTCTAACATAATTTTATTCTTCCTTTCAAATTGTTTTTACTTCAAATAGTTTGATATTCAAAGTATATGCGATTTCTTTTCTTTTGTCAACAAAAAAATGGGAAAAAGAATTGACTTTTGTACTGTAAATTTTTATACTTGTAGTATTCTATGGGGTAAAGTCCTATATAAGAATATATAAAAAAAAGAGGGCAATTAAAATGAGTAATCCGAATAACGTAAACAATGAAGATGAAATCTTCGATCCACAGGAAATGTTTGTTACGCTGGATCTTGATGATGGTTCCCAGCTGGAATGTCAGATTCTGACCATCTTTGATGTGGATAATCAGAATTACATCGCACTGGTTCCGGTTGATAATGATGATGAAGTCATCTTCTACCGCTACTTTGAAGACGAAGAAGGCAATCCATCTCTCGAAAACATTGATCATGATGATGAATTCGATGCAGTCAGCGACCGCTTCGATGAGTTACTGGACGAAGAAGAATTTGATCAGATGTAAGCTGTGATTAATTTTTAAGTTATGAAAAGGTAGGGTCAGATTTGTCTCATTCACTGAGATAAATCTGACTCTACCTTCTTTTACGATCTCTTACTTCTACCGTTTTGTCTGAGCAGACTCACACTCAATCAGGAAGCGTGACGGATCCATATCTTTGTTTCGGATCTGATGGGACCAGAGCAGATATAATCGGTTCTTCGCCCGTGTCATTCCGACATAAAACATCCGGCGTTCTTCTTCCAGATCTGCATCCAACACTGCTTTCTTGTTTGGCATGACATTTTCATTCACATCCACCAGAAATACGGTATCATATTCCAATCCTTTCGATGAATGCAGTGTACTCAAGTTGACACCCTCTGCCACTTTATAGCTTTTTGCCTGTTCCTCCAGTTCTTCCCGCAGCTGCTTGATATGTTCAAACCAGCTGTCAAACGTTTCAAATCCTCTGGCATTTTCCTGTAATTCATCCAGTACATCTGCCAAATCTTCGAACGGAATCCGACGTACCTCTGCGTACTCTCGCAGATAATCCTCATATGCTACGCCTTTTCGAATGTAATTGATGGCAGAATATGGCCGCATTCCAGCAATCACCTTCAGATCCATCTGCAGCTTTTCCAAACGCTGTACCATCCAGCCCTGTTCCTCATAATACTCTTCCCATACATCAAAAGCCACTTCCTCATAGGGCAGACTTTCCCTGGAAAGATATCGTTTCGGACGGTTCATGATTTTCAGAAATGTGCTGCGTCTGCGGTCTCCTCTGGCAATATCTATATATGCAAAGAGATCCCGTGTGATCCAGTGGTCATAAATATTCGGAATCCGGTCTTTTGCTGTAAATGAAATACTGTAATCCAGCATCATCTCCATTAAAAATCGTGGCTGCATATTTGTTCGAAACAACACTGCCATATCTTTATATTCCATACCTTCCCGGTGCAGACGCAATATTTCCTGTATCACATACAGATTCTGCTCCCGCTGCGTCTGAAATTCCTTTTTTACAACCGGGATACCTGTTTTGGCAGCCGGTGCAATTTTCTTTTCAAATCTTTTTTGATTAAAAGAGATCAGATTTCCTGCATGACGGACAATTTCTGCCCCGGAACGATAATTCGTATCCAGAATTACTTTCCCTGCATCCGGATAGTCTTTTGTGAAATTCAGCATAATCTCCGGTCTGGCACCACGAAATCGGTAAATAGACTGATCATCGTCCCCGACAATAAACAGATTGTCCTGAGGTGCTGCCAACATACGAATAATATCATACTGGATCTGATTAATATCCTGAAACTCATCGATCAGAATATACTGATATTTCCGCTGCCACGCCGCCAGAATATCCGGGCGCTGTACCAACAGTTCTTTACAATACACCAGCATGTCATCAAAATCTATGAAACGGTTCTGATGCAGGAAATTTTCATAAGCTTCAAATATATTTCGAAAGACATCCTGCCCACAGCAGGAAGAATAGTAATGTGCCAGATTTACCGAAGTGTTTTTTATCAGACTGATTTCTGAGAATAGACTGGAAATAAATTCATTTTCGTCATCATACTCCAGGCGCAGACGACGAATGTATTCTTTCATAAACTGCAGACGCTGCTCTTCTTTTACAATATTATCCGCAGTATAACCATAAGCATGTTTTAAAATCATAAAATAGACCGCATGAAACGTACCAAAAGAAACCGGTACTCTCCTGCCGCCCATCAATTTTTCAAACCGCTGTCTCATCTCTGTAGCTGCCGCTTTTGTAAACGTGATCACCAAAATGGCAGATGGCGGTACATGGTATTGGTCGATCAGATGCTGCACACGGCGGGGGATGACCAGGGTCTTTCCCGACCCCGGTCCCGCCAGTACAAGTTCAGGTCCGTCTTTATGCCTGATCGCATTGATCTGACTTGTATCAATCTTCATAAATTATTTTAATTCTATCTCCCGTAATTGTTTTGGAGGCAGTTTTTTCGTAGAATCCTTAACAATCTGCTGTACATCCTTCTTTGCCTCCGGTACCGGGATCAATGTACCTGCTCCGGCTACACATCCGCCCGGACAACCCATACCTTCAATCAGGTATCCGTTCTTTCGTCCGGCTTTTGCAAGCATCAGAACTTTTTTACACTCATCCAGACCTTCTACATGCTCAATCTGTACCTCCACATCCGGATAGTATTCATGGATGCAGTTTTCAATAGCCTTAGATACACCACCGGCTACCGCATAGCCACGACCGGCTGCTGTTGCATCATGCAGATGTCCCTGACTCTCAATTGTCTTCGGATCAATGCCACGTGCCTCAAACATGGCATCCAGTTCCTCAAATGTAATAACAAAATCCACGTCACTACGGACTGTTTTTCTCATTGCTTCCAGTTTTTTTGCTGCACACGGTCCGATAAACACAACTTTTGCATTCGGATGTTCTTTCTTAATGCTTCGTGCAGTTGCAACCATCGGAGTCAACTCCTTGGATACACTGTCAATAATCTCCGGAAACTGTTTCTTTGCCAACATGGACCATGCAGGACAACAAGATGTAAGCAGGAACGGTTTTTCTCCTGTTTTTACATGGTACACATAATCATGTGCCTCAGTCACTGCTCCGATATCCGCACCAAGTGCTACCTCATATACCTGTGAAAATCCTAATTTCAGTAATGCCGCATATATCTTATCCGGTGTCGCTTCTTTGCCAAATTGTCCTGCATAAGCCGGTGCGATTTCTGCAACGACTTTGTCGCCATTTTTCATGCAACGGATCAGTTGGAAAATCTGGGACTTATCTGCGATAGCACCAAACGGACAGCTTACCATACACATACCGCAGGACAGGCATTTGTCCTGATTAATGACAGCTCTGCCATATTCATCCGATTCAATTGCTTTGACACCGCAGGCAACGGAACAAGGACGTACCTTTTTACCGATCGCATCATACGGACAAGCACTTTTACATTTTCCACATTTGATACATTTTGACTCGTCAATATGTGCCTGCCCATCCACATGTGTGATCGCATCCCGCGGACAGACCTCCATGCAGGAATGTGCCAGACATCCACGACAAAGGTTACTTACTTCATATACATTATCCTCACATGCGTTACATGCAGACGGAATCACCTGCATCAAAGGTGGTTCATAATACATCTCATCCACAGTAGCTTCATCCAGGCCGCTGGTAATATGAACCGGTTTATTCTGTGGTCGAAGAGATAATCCCAGTGCCAGTCTGGTACGTTCGGAACTTACTGCACGCTCTCTGTAAACACTATCTCTGAAACGTGGATTCTCATCCGGAGATAACTTATATGGAATTGCCTCCAAGTCATCGTTTATGTTATCAGATTCATACGCAATACGCGCAACCTCAACAAAAACATCCTTTCTCAAATCTGAAACCTGTGTGTGTAATCCTCTCATAAACTAATCACCCTTTCCTATGGTCTCTCCTATCCCTGTCATTAGTTTAAAGCCTAACCCCCTCCATGGTCAATAGAAAACACTCAGGGTACTTAACAAAAAACAATCAGTTACCATTTGCACACTATCCACTATTTTTCATATGATAAAATAAATAAAAATCAGGAAAGGGTTTCATCTATTGAACTGTAATTGTACTTCTATGAACACAGAACGTCAGTATATGACAGATTTTAAACATCCCAACGACGAAAACCGAACCATTGCCATGGCTTACGTCCCCTGGCAGCAGTTCCGAAATCTGTATGATCTGGAGCAGGCGCTTCAGGTCGGTACCATTTTTGCCGAATTAGATAAACCATTTACTGGGAGGGGAGGCATGTATCGTGAAAACTGCATGTAATGTAGAAAAACAACGTCTGATGAATGCCATCTATCAGTGTGGCTTCGCCATCAGTGATATTACCCTCTTTTTGGATACTCATCCAAAGGATCCAGATGCACTGGATTATTTTCAGCATATGAAACACAAATACAATCATTTTGTAGCTGAATATGAAACAAAATTTGGTCCCCTTACCCAGACCGGAGAACAGAGGCAGAATTATTGGCAGTGGACCGTATCACCATGGCCATGGGAAAGGGGGTACTACTAATTTATGTGGAACTATGAAAAAAGATTACAGTATCCGGTTTGTATCACAAAATCTAATCCGGCGATTGCAAAAGTGATCATCTCTCAGTTTGGAGGTCCGGACGGAGAGCTCTCCGCTTCTATGCGATATCTGTCTCAACGATATGCAATGCCTTACCGGGAAGTTGCAGGATTGTTAACTGATATTGGAACAGAAGAATTTGCTCAAAGAAGATAGAAGTGATTATTACATATAATAAGAAGGTTTTGGAAACTTTTATATGATTATATTACACCATTACTCTGCCTTTTTCAACTCTGGCAGTAATGTTTCCGGAATAATCAAAGTCGACTTTTCCATTGCGCACGAACCACGCTCCGTACTGGTTTCCGGCAATGCCGGTAAAGTCAAAGTCCACCTTGCCGCCGGATAACTTCCACCAGCCGTACTCATTGGATTCCACACTGTTGCAGTTGAAATCTACTTTTCCATTTACGATACGCCACCAGCCGTTTTCATTCTGGGCGATTCCGGTGTAGGTAAAGTCCACCTTACCATCCCGGACAAACCACCAGCCGTTTTCATTTGGTGCCACGGTGGTCTTTACTACCGGTGCTCCGTTTTCATAGTAGTACCATTCTCCGTCAGCTGCAGCCTGATCTGCAACTCTTCCAATCACCTTGTTCATGTCTAGCTCCTGCATCGGTTTGTCAATGACTGCATAAGCGATGGCTTTGGCGATTGTCTTATAGCCTACTCTCTGATATAAGTCGTAATCATCTCGGTCATCCACAAAGCAGATTTCCAGTAAGAGCGCCGGTGCATTGGTTTTGTTCAGCACTTTGAGTTTTTTACTGATCTTTGTGCCACGGTCTGTAAAGCCCAAACCTCGCATGTTGGTGCGGATCCGCTCTGCCATTTCTGGCTTTCCTTTGTTCATGGCATTTACCCACACTTCAAAACCACCGATGCGACCATCTCCCGGATAATCGTTCCGGCCAGAGTTTAAGTGGAAGGAAATGGAAAAACCTACGCTGTGCGCGTTGGTCTTTGCCACGATCTTATTTAAGACATCGTTCTGGCTGCTTCCGTTGTCTACAGTATCATTGTAGACGGTCCAGCCATAGCTGCGCATGATGTTGATCACTTCTTCCACGATAAGACGGTTCTCTTTTGACTCATCCAGTAAGCCTACTGCTCCGCAGGCGGTCTTTCCTGCCGGGTTGTGTCCGGCATGTACACTAATTGCTGTCATTACTCATTACCTTCTTTCTTTTTGATATACTGTTTGAACAGCTGATGCAATCCGGTGGATGCCAGACCACTGAATAATCCACTTAAAATAACGGATGGCGAAATGATCCACCCGTTGATCCAGATGGCCAATAGCACTCCCAACAGTGCACACACTGTCGGAATGTATTTGTTATCCACGTCTTTTACCCATTTTTTGATCACATAGCCAACACACAGGCAAATCCCTACAATTACCGGAATCATGAAATCTGCTAAAAATCCTACATCTGTCATTTTTACTGTCCTTTCTTTTTCAAATGCAATTCTTCAATTTCCTGTTTCATTTTTGTTACCATTCCGTTCCCACCTAATTTATGGTATGCATCATACATCTCATTAAAATTCTCGTAGGCATAAGATGGGATTTCTCCAATCCGCATATATTTATCATGGTATTCGATCAGCTGTACACGCAGAAGCAGCATGGTTCCCTTGCTGTTTGCATCCCTGTCTCTTTTCTGCTTTTTCAGCAGCCATACTATGTATCCCATCAATGCCGTTAGTATGATTGGGAGGGCTACAAGGTATGTCTGCAGCAGTAAATCATTCACTTTTTTTCATCACTCCCCTCTGCCTACGCTATCGGCTCATCAATCGCAATCATCGGATCAGCGCCTTTATTCTCATGCTACCACACTTCCCATTGCGACATACGTCATGTTGATCACCAGCATGGTTGCTGCTGAATTCTGTCCATACAAATACAGCAATCCATTAGAAATCATGAAAGCTGTAGGTACCGCATTCAGCCAACCATCTCCGCATACCATGCCTGTCCCATATACAATGCTGTTCGGCCTGTACCCTTCCGGAATCGTGCCGGCAGTCCACCACGTTCCTGCATTGCCTCCGATAGCACCCGTGTGCATATACACAGACAGCGAAACCATCCCATCCGCCGTTTTAGTGATCATGTTGGTTTCACATTGAAATTCTGTTAATAACTTTGCCGTACTGACCTTTCCGATATCGTCCATCCGTTTCGACAACATCTCGATTGTCGGCGACACAGAAAACAGCTTCGTCACGCTTGTAATCGTCAGACCGCTCAGTGATACCCGGTACAACGGGAAATCATCCTGCGTTGCTCCGGACAAAATGTTTCCATTGACATAACTCGGAACACTCGTCTGAATGGATGAACTGGCTTTCCCTTTGATCACCACAAGTTCCGCCGATTCTACCTGTAAACTGGTATCTTTTTTATAACGCATCACTATTAAATCACTCCGGTACATCTTCTGCGTACCATTCTGAATGGTCACTTCCTCATAACTGTTCACCGGGATGCGCATGTGCCGTCCCTGGTTGACCAGCTCACCGGATTTAATCTTAATCAGGTTATTTGATACAATCTCCGCTGCAAACTGATTACCGCCGGCCAGGACGTATTTCCCTGTTCCGATCACTCCGGCATGTAATGCTCCGGCTGCTTCCGCTGTCACATGTTCTTTTCCGGTGTGCCCTGTAATAATTTCCACTGCCATTTCATCACGCTCCTATTCTCCAATTTGACATTCTACATTGATGCCACTGCTGTTGACTTTCAGTATCTTTTTCACGATGTCTCGTTTTATCGTAACTCCAGTAATTGTCTCCCGTGCTCCCACGATATCACCGACATCATACTCTGTATTATTTTCAAAATCTGTTTCCAACGTATTTGCTGCCGCCCAAGTTTCCTGCAGTCGCTGTGTGCCACCAGAAATCAATTCATCTTCGGACTCCACGCTGGAATAGTCGTAGGTCTCTGTCACTTCATCCACGCCGAAATACGTCTGTGTTTCTGATATATTCCCCTGCGCATCCATGTACAGATGCCGGACCATCCGCTCACTGAGATCTCCTTTTCCCAGGCAGATCAGATGGTTTACGGGACGTTCATTATTGCTGATCTGGAAATTCATCTGGTCAGAATCCCATTCTTCATCCTGGCTATAATCCACCAACGGTACCGCCGTCATCAGCACCTTACCATCCCGGTAATACATAGCCAGTTTTGCGCCGGCGCATTTCAACATCTTCCGGATTCCTGTGTATGCATCAATATAGCGATCCATCTGATAAGATGTAATTGTGATACCAGCTTTCTGATCAGAAGCCTCAAACAAATCTCCAAGACCTATGCGCTGTATCAGAAATGCAAGTACCTCATTGGCATCTCCGGACAATACCAGATAATCCTGCCCGTCATCCGGACACAGGATTTTTTTTGCCAGAATCCCCTGCCAGGTCCTTCCGGAATAGGTAACCGTCTCTTTTCCAGTATCCACGCTGACACCATCGATCCGGCCACCGTACTCCGTATATTTCACATGCCCGTTCACTACATCCTGCATTGCCAGATAATCACCGATACTGCAGCAATGGTCGGAAATTGCCATGGTGCACTCAAAATCGTTTTCATCTGATCCGAAAGCCAGATCCAGTTCGTATCGATCAATCGCCCCAAGCATTGCGTGATTGGAATCTTCGTGAATCAAGTCCATTTTGGCTCAGACCTCCTCTCATACATGGTGATGTCAAACCCAAACAGTCCGCTCCAGGACACGGAATGACTTCCGGAAGCAATCTTCTGAAACACATACCAGTCTCTGTCCTGCAGGTTGTACTGATTGACCTGCTCACCGTCATTTTTCACTTTGTATATCTTTTTACTCAGCGAATTAATGACAAGATACTCCCCCGTCTCCAGCTGGCAGTTCACATGGTACTTATGGCTGCCGATCAGGATCTCCGGATTTTCGCAGGGACCATAAACCACCATTTCAAAATCTGCATCCGAGATAGCTTCGTTCAACAGGATCCGGCTGGACATCCCGTTATAATAGTCAAACGGATAATCGTGTGGATAGTCCATGTTATTTCCACTGCCAGATGCTTCCTGCGGCTGAAAGGTATACTTTGATTCATAAATCCATTCCTCGCCATCCGGAAGTACATCAAATGCGACCGTTGTTTTTCTGGTCTGAACGTATTTTCCAGATTTTGTACTTTTGATCACATAACACTTCAAATATCCTGATCCAACATAAATTCTTCCCGCCGTTCCTGTAACAACATCTATATCGAAAAAATCTGATAACTCACTGAGCTTCTGCATACATTCTGTTACAGTACCTGCAGATACCACAACGCTAATGTTTCTTTTTGCAGACTTTCGCCTGATACTCATCTGTGGGCGACCATTATAATTATTTGTGGAATAATTCCACTCGTAATCCCATAAAGAGGATTTTGCGAGCATCTTGTATGCTCCGCGATCCAAGTAAACTCTCTTTCCTCTGCTATTCTGATAAAAGATGTCCATTATGCCATGCTCACTCCTCTCACGAATCTTCCCAATTCCCGGTTATTGGCTCTGAATGTAAATCCAGCACGTTCAAATGCATCTACTGTCGCATCTGCAAAACGACCATAATCAAATCCTCCACTGCTGCCAATCATATTGGCCTGCATTGTTCCGATATTCGCATTGACTGCATCGTTAAACGGTGTATACGGATCATAATCATCAAACGGATCCTCGAATCCCTCGATACACATTTTTCCAATCCAGGCAAATTTCTTTGACGGAGAATGGATATCAAGAGTATCTTTTACACCATCAATAATTCCAGAAAAGAAATTGTGAATCTTATCTTTGAACCATCCAATCATATTCTGGATGCCCTGCCATAAGCCTTTTACGATATTGCCACCTATTTCAAGCATCTTGCCAGGCAAGCCTTTCAAACCGTCTACAACAGCTGTCAAAAGTCCCTTGGCAGCTTCTGCACCTTTTTCACGCAGCTTTAATTTCCATTCGCTGACTTTCGTCACTGCGTTTAACAACCAGGTTGCAATATTGGAAGGTAAATTCTTAAAAAAGTTGATTACATTTTCCAGAAAAGCCTTTCCTGCTTCCCTCGCTTTTTCCGGCAATGTAATACACCATGCTATGATTTTTCCAAGTGCATATCCAAGCCAGTAAGCAATATTATCTGGCAGTGCAATAAACCATTGCAGAAAATTATTGAACATTTCCGGAATCTTTTCTGTAAAGAAAGACTTGACCGCATCCCAGACCGTAAAGAAAATATCTTTGATATTCTGCCAGAGATTAATCCAGAACTGTCGGAATTCATCGCAGTTATTCCACAGGTAGATAAACGCTGCCACCAATGTAGCGATTGCCATAGCAATCCACAATACCGGGCATGCCAAAAATGCACTATTCAGCAAATACTGTGCCACTGTCATTTCTGCTTCCGCTGCTGCCGCGATTACCGCTTGTGCCTGCATCACACCAAACGCAACACCCAAAGCTACCAAAAACGGCACCAAGATCTGTGCATTTTCAATCAACCACTGGAAGCCATCCAAAACCGCAGCAATCACAGGCTCTGCTTTTTCAAAAACCTTGATAAACAGATCATTCGCTGTTTCTTTCACCTGCTTCATTTTGCCATCGGCAGTATCCATCATGGTGCTGTAGGCATCTTCGGTCGTTCCGGAGCTGTTTCCCAGATCATCCAGACTCTGCCGGAAGTTATCTGTTCCCTGTGTCAATATCGCGTTGGCTGCTTTTCCGGCTTCAGCACTTCCCCACAAATTCATCAATGCGGAAGAATCACCATCAACAGAAGCCATCAATATATCCAGTACATCTGCCAGACTATATCCGTTATCCATCAGCTGTGAAAATGACATACCTGTCTTTTCCTGGAGAACCTTTCCAACATCCGAACCACTATCACCCAGTTCGTTCATCATTGATGACAAATATGTGGTTGATTCCGCTGTGCTGATACCACCCTTAGTCAAGGAAATGTATGCGGCGTTCAGATTTTCCAGATTCACACCATAAGCAGAACCGGTTGAGATCGCACGTCCCATATTGGAAGCCAGTTCATCCACCGTCGTAACACCTTTGTTCTGAACCAGGATAAACTCATCGGCAATCCTGCTGGCATCATCCGCGCTCAATCCATAAGCATTGATAGCAGTCGTCAAGCCACTCATTGCTGTTGACGATGATGTAAAACCACCAACAGATAGTTTTGCCGCTGTCTGCACCGCTGCCAGTGCCGTCCCCATATCTTCCGTAACAGGAATACCGGCGGACATTGCCTGATACAGTGTTTCATTCAGTTCTTCCGCAGAAATGCCCGTCTGTTTTGACATATCCGCAATCTTACTTTTTAAATTATCTGTATCAACACTGACGTCACCAAACAACGTGCTTGCCTTGGAAAATGATGTTTCAAAACTGCTGCCAACTTCCCAGACCTGCTGAGATACGTCTTTGAGCATTTTTCCAATACCAAGCGCAGCAATTGTCTTTTTTAACGATGACAATCCAGACTCTATACCGGTCTCATCTAATTTTGTATCAAAAAGCAAACTTCCATCTGCCATGTCCTGCACCTCTTTCATCTATGGCGCAGGCGCTGTGGCTCAGGCTCTTTTAACTTCCAAAATACTGATTAAATTCTTCCTCTGCTTCTTTTTCTTCCTCCGTCTCTTCCGGGCGCGGAGTCCATGCGTACTTCAATTTCCGATACTGCTGTTCCGGTTTTTCCTGTTTCGCACCTGTATAAGCACGATATCCCATAATCTCATTGAGCATTGTTCCGTAAAGCCCTTTCAGCAATGCCAAAAACTTATGCCAGTGCAATCCGGTTTCCATCAGATCAATCTTGTAATTTTGCATAAACGCTGCATAAATGTAATCACCATCGTATTCATAATAAAGCGTCTGATCACCGTCGCCTGATCCGTTAGGTACTTTACATGACGGAAAAGCAAAATCAAATATCCCGGCATAATCTTCCAGACAGTAAAAAGCCGGCAGTTCCCCCGAAAATAAATAAGAGATATCCAGCACTCCCATGCACCCGGCATTTTTCCATCGTTGAAATTCGATGCAGAAACGCATCCATATCCGAAAGTCTGTGTGTATAGAAAAATCTCTGCCTTGTACCTGAATGGTATTCGGCAGAGATCTCTCTGTCAGATTGATCATGCCCCGAAACGTCCCATCATGGACTGACTGTTCTTCGGCATCTTGTCAACGGTCTGGATCAATTTGTTGAGTTCTTCCGGCTTTTCAAGAATTTTCATGATTGTCTGAACGGTTTTGTCATTCTCATCGATTTCAATACTGTTTGCCGCACGTTTCGCCTGCAGTAACGGTCTGTCGTATCCCGCACGGATTCCAAGATAAGAGATAGTGATCGCATTCAGATCAACTTCATCAAAGTTATCTGTTTCAAAAATCTCCATGGCTGCTTCCGGTCCTACTGTTTTCTGAACAAAATCATACATGGTCTTATACTTTCGATCCTGTGATACTGACATGGATGCATTCTGCTTGTCAATCTCCTCCATCTCCTTACTGATCTTCGCTGTATACTTTGGTAGTGGATACAACAGATTGTTGTACATCAGTTCATACTGCATTGCTTGCTACCTCCTCTGTACTTGCTTTAAAAGTCGGTGCACCGGCACTCATGGTTGCCACACCATTTGTGATATCTCCGGCAAAGATTACTTTAAAATTCAATTTCTTATCCACTGCTGCAAGATCCTGTACGGATAATACAGAATCCGTCTCCCAGGCAAGATATCCACCGCCACTTGCCGGTTCATGCATAAATACGATCATGCATTTGATATGTGCTTCCTGTCCCGTCTTTCGTTCATAAAAATACGGCCATACCATCTCATAATCATCTTCCCCTTTGTACATAGTCAGATTCTGGTCAATCGATGGTTTGTACCGGTCTACCTCTGTGGTCGGATTCTCATCTGCAATATAATCATACTCATTTTCTTCCGGATTCATGGAAATGGTCAGTGTTTCTGACTTTTTAATCCGCTTATATCCGGTTCCCGGATCCAGAAACAATCCAATCTTATGCTTTTTTACAAGCTGTTTTACTGCTTCACTCATTCGCTTCACATCCTCCTCTTTCTTTCAAATACTGGATGGCAATCGATAACTGGTAAATTGCACTCGCATCTTCCTGTGAAACAATGGAATTGGAATCAGATACGTCGATATCTATACAGATTAACTTTCCTGCCTTTGACAGATCCGGATAATCTTCCTCCATGTTCCTTTCTTCTACCCAGTTTTCCAGATTAGCCAGCATCTGCTGATTATTGACACGCTCTGGGTTTAACTGTGTTGACTTCCGTGCTACCAGTTGGAAATATTCTGTGACCAGCTGACTGCCGTCCATATATTCCATAACATTCTTATTCGGAGTTTTGAAAATGGCATAAGTGCCATCCTCCGCTTCGATCTGGTCAACCGCACACTCGGCAAACTCCATTTTCTGATACTCGCCAAGCCATTCGATGATACATTCTGATATTGTCACTTGTTTAATGCCTCCTGCGCTGCCTTTAAGATTGCTGCCTTACCACCATTATTCTTCATGTGTTCAAACCAATATTCGGTACGATTGTTCTCATGCTGCATCGGAATATAATACTGTTTCCTCGCGTACACCGTTCGGTAGATTACATTTCCACTACCAAGCTCTGTATGTTCAGTACCACTATCTATTAAATCTCCATTATCAAACGGTACCAATGGTTCACATCTCCGCAACACTTCACTATCAATCATCTGCTGCACTTCATACAGCTTTTTGTTGATTTTCTCCTGTGTTCCGGGATTAAAAGATACTTTTACATTGGAAACTGTACCCTCGGCAGTCATCTTTAAAACAAAATCTCTGGGGCAGTGTACATTAAATGGATTTCCCATTATTTACACACCACCTTGTAATGCTTTAACAGTGGGACGTCTGTATTATCTGAGAGACTGCACACTGTTCCGGATTTCTGAAAATCTTTCTGCAGATCCGTAATCGTATATGCATCACTTATCACGCTTTTCACATCTCCGCATACAATCACATCATGGTTTTTCATTGGATTGATGGTCCAGAAATCTCCCAGAGTCTCCTTCCGCATTCCAGAATATGAAACTGCATCGATATACGTTTTACCGCTAGTATCTGCTTCCGCCGGAATGATAATCGTCAAAAGCTGTGTAAACACAACCGCTCCGGAAGATGCTACGGTCCGTTCCGATCCATACCGGTAAGAAACACCGTGAATTACCGTCCTGTGCCATGTTTTAGATGCTGCATGATAGTTAAATATAGTAATCGTCTTATCATTCATCAGAACACACCTGCCAATCTGGTACCAATGCAGTCATAGATCAGCTCCCGTAAGGCATCCGAAAGCTGCTCTTTGCTCTGTAGCGAATAACTTTCTACATAGCCGTTATTATTAACCGAGGATACAGCTTTACCCGACATTCCTGCCTGATTCGTGTATAGGAAATTGCAGATCTGGAACACAGCGTTTTTTTCGTCTGCCGGATCAATCTCCATATACTCACCGACTACCTTACGGTATTCAATCTCCGCCTGCTGCTCTACTGCTTCAAACTGTGATTCCGGGATTACAACTGGAAAATGGGAGACATAATACTCCCAACCGATAATCTGTGACATTTATATCTCCCACCTTTCTAGTCTTTGCCTTTTAACGCTGCAATCTCCGCATGAAGAGATTCGTTCTCCTCATGCAGCGCATCATTCTCAGTCTCCAATTCCTCGACCTTATTTTTCAATCTCGTATTGGAAGTCTTCAAGCTTTTATTTTCCTTTTTCAGTTCCTCCGTGCTGTCCGCTTCCGGTTTTACAGCACCTACACCGACTGTTCTCATGATTCCCTCCTATTTTGCTTTTGTGCACATGAAGATACCTGCACATTTATTCTTATATACATCCACCAGCCCATACTTACGATATTTTAAGATATCCGCATCTGCATCTGCATTCATAGACGCTGGGATAATATCGTGTGCAACATGCTTGTCATACTTCATGACAGCCGTTTTATGAATGATCATGAAATTGATATCCTTTGCGGTTGCATTTTTCTTATAATGGCCTGCTTCCTCGCCGGTTTTACCGCTCAGCAAGTCAATAGCTGTGTAAAAACGGCTCTGCGGTACCTTTCTCTTAACGGAAAAACAATTCAGAATTTCTCTGGATTTAGTAGTATCCAGTGCCATTACACCATTCAACAGTGTTGGTGTCGCATACAAGATTCTTCCCTCTTCCGGAACTTCGTCCTCGTCCATCTTATTTTTTGCGTCAATCAATGCTTCCAGGAACTGTACTGCATCCGTAAAATCCTGACCTTCCAGTTTGGAAATTCCTTCCATAGCAGCAATGGTTGCAAAAGTAAAAGCATCTGACTCTGGTGCAACTTTTGTACGCATCAGTTCCGCACCACCTCGTGCAAATGCAAGTTTTTCAGATTCCTGATCATCCATCACATCCACGCTGATTTTTGTTCCACGATCATAATTGCACTTGGAAGTTTTCCATTTCAGATCAACCGCACCAGTGGTATATCCGGTATTGCGGTCATAATCTCCAAGACCAGTTACATCAATCTGCGGATAAATCACCTCACCTACGTTTGCACCGGCTCTCACCATAGTTGCGTCACAGGTCAGATCAGAAGTAACAGAAGCTAATTTGTACACTTCATCTAAATTGGCTACATAATTTTTTGGTAATACTAATGTGTTTGGCATTTACTTATTTTCCTCCTTCTCCTGCCGGTGGAAGTCCCATGGCAGCTCTGCAGTCTGCTTCCTCTTTTTCTTCCGGTGTCAGCTTTCCTCCACCGATATCTCCAATCGGGTTTCCTTTTCCGGCAATTTCAACTGCATCTCCAAAAAGCATCTTGCTGTCCTCGGCTTCGGTCAGAGTTTTGATTGCTGCTGTAATGTCCTCTTTCTGGTTTTTGGACTGCATCAGTGTTTCTGTATCCAGTAAAGCAGTGATTGCTTTCACATTCTTGCCATGTGCCGCTGCAATCCCCTCTTTGATCAGATCGTTAAAATCACGCTCTGCCAGCTTTTTCTGATAATCAGATTCAATATTGCCTTTTTCTGTCTCCAGATCAGTAATTCTCTGATTCAGTGCGGATACATCCACATCTTTATACTCATCCAGTTTCGTCTGCAAATCTTTCATTGCAGTATCACTCGCTTTGATCGTATCATTTGCCTTGTTCAGCTTCTCTGTCTGTTTATCATAATCTGCCATGGTCTTATAATTCTCCAGAACAGCTTTCTCGAAGTCTTTTTTATGATCCTCCGGCACTTCGATTCCGAACTCTTTCATAATGTCAAAAATATTTTTCATGGTTTCTGCCTCCTAAAATGATTTATGAATCGCATTTTCTGCGATCAGGATATAAAAAAGCACCGGATAATCAAACCTTTTCAGATTCAACTATTCGGCGCTTCGGCTCTATTGTTATGACTGATTCATTCCTACAGCGTTTGCAGTATGCCGGGTAATTTACCAGTTCGGTATCTTCCCGCAAAAGAATCATTTTTGGGTTGCCACATACCGGGCAACTATACCAGTATTTTTCTAACATGATTATTATAACCCAGTTGTCTGCGTCAGGCAACCTTTCCTTTCCAACTTTTTATATTACATAGAACGCTTCACCCCGCGCCCCAGTGGGAGATATTGGACCACCGCCTTTCTATGCGATAATACTTTTGATTCCATACGAAATCGCACAGTTATGCTCAATAATACAGCCACGGGCATCTTTCCAGCCGGGTGCAAAATAAGCCACGTCTGCATCTGCCAGAAGTTCCAAAGATTTTCCCAAGAACCACAATGGTTTTGCACCTGCCGGTGCTTTTTCAAAGAAAGAACCAATCACTTCCACCGGTTCTCCCACCAGTTCAGATGCCTTTTCAATTGCTTTGGCGCGTTCTTTCTTGATTTCCTCGTCTGTCTTGCCGCGCATCGGCTGGCTGATAAATAATTTTTTCATGTTCTTTTACCTCTTCCTTTTTTAAAAATGGGTATAAAAATACCGCCACCATAGTGACGGCAATTCTACATGCCAGGAGTGATGTCTTTCACACCTTTTGCTGCTTTGTAAATCTTTTGCATGATAGAATTTTCTTGAAGATACTCCAAACCCTTAAGAGTAATCTCGATATCATCACAATCCACCATAGTAGTTCCATCTACATATTTTGTAATCTGGATTCCTTTGATATATCCAACATCATACATCATTTCTATGTATCTATTCCAACGATTCTGAGAGACACCAAGCTTCTCTGCATTAAACATATCTACATTTGCCGCTTCAAGATCCATAGACGCTTCAAGTGCTTTTAGGATTTTGTATACTGCTTTGAAATTATCCATATATGTCTCCTTTACGCTTTATCCGTTGGCATTAACACCAAGCAACGATATCTTTTTCAGGGAAATAATTCTTTTGACAATATTCTTCAATTCTTTTCAAAGCATGTGCCGCATAACTTGAACCATATCCAGCAGCCATATTTTCTATATCACGCTCCCTTGATGTTCTTCTGAAAATAACCGTCCCATATTCTTTCGAATTTTCCGGATAATATTTATATTTTACAATTGCGTCTGTAATTTCAACCAATTCAAGTCTCAGCATATCTTCACTTCCATTCTACAAATTATTTTCCTTTTTAAACGTGAACTACCCACCATCTAAAGCCAGTGGGATTGCGGTAGCCTTATTTCAAAAATGTCCCTACATGGTATTCGCATATGGCATTTTTATTGTTGTCGATCTGCAGTATAAAGCAAATCTAACATTGAAAATTCATATGCAATCATAACACCAACCAAATCATAATTTTCTTCTTCTAATGCTAAACAGTAGGCTTTTGCCTCATCATCATTTTTCAATTCATTTTTTACTTTATCAGAAAGCATTTTCTCCTGTTGCATTAAATATTCCAGAGGAGCTAAATATCCTTTTTCAAAAACTTCGTTCAAGATTTTATCTGATTCTTCTTTGTTTTCATAAGCTTTTGCAGTAGCCCAACGCCCTACTTCGCTGTTCATCCATAAATCATCCAAGAACTGTTTTCGTTTTTTTGTCATACATTCACCTCATTATGCAATCTAAAACAATTTTGACCTTACTTGTTCGGTTATTTTCAACATGAGCATTTAAAACTTCCAGCTTTGTACCACGGTCAAAAATAATCTCTGATTCTTTGTAATTTGTCGTTATGTATCCATTTGTTTCTTTTGGAACTTTTATATTTAAACGGACTGATTTTTCCTGCATTACATTTTTATCCACGACACCACTAGTACTTAAAAAGCCTTTTTCCTCATATAGATGTTTTTTTACAATTCTTGAAGGTAGTTTCTCTATTTCTTGCCAATAAGCTTCAATATCGTCTTTGCTTGCCAATAGCCCCAATGTTTTTGGATATTTACATCCTGTTATTGGTTCCAAGGCATCTGCTGACACAAATCTAGTAACCACAATATCTTTTGATATCGTATTTTTATGTATTACATCTGATAATGTATCTGCAATTTTCTGATACTCTTTATTTAACATTTTTCCTGTTCGCAATGCCTCATTCATTAACCTTGCATTGCTTGAATTAATATAACCTGAAAAATGCGTTTTCCCATACAAAATTTTTCGTTCTTCCTTAGTTACAGTATGATGCATTTTTTGAAATTCATCAAGAGAAAGTTCTTTATATTCACGACTATCTCTCTCCATTTTTTCTAATTCTTGCAAGCTACGTTCTTTCCGAACCGGGTTCTTCTTTGTTTTCTTTTCCGCGTTCAGTTCCGATGTCCCTGCAATCACCCGCAACCGGTTATCCTTTGCCCGAATTCCCATCGCATTGCTGAAATTGTGGTATTCCTTAATCTGCTTACGCTTCTGTGCTTCCAAAAGTGATGTATCTCCACCAATTGCCTTCTGCGCTTCAATTTCACGCTTGGTTGCACGAATATCACGCTCCATCTTCCGCTGCTTCTGTGTTGCATGATAGTAATCATACGTCTTTCCACGATATTCTTTCGGTTTCGGTTCATCCGGCCATGTCGTTGGTTCACTGATTCCTTCAAAAAATGGATAAAAGTCATGCCTGCAGTTGATTCCCTTTAATCCATCGATGTCTCCATAATGGCAAACAGAAAAATTTGGATATTTTTTATTTTTTCCGCTGCGACTGTAAATCTTTCCATGCCATACAGCATGTTCCGGGCGTGCACCCCAGTGCGCACTGACTTCCACCAGATCAGTATCCGTCTCTTCAATGTAGTGCATGGCGATCTGACCGGCAAGCTGACTGTTTGCGGTCCGTATCGCCATTCGTGCAGCCGTATCTAGCTGGTACGTTCTCCCAGAAGTATAATCAATACTGCGAAGTCCACTCTGTGCCAGTTCTTTCACACAATCATTCACACACTGATCATAAGAAAAGGTTCCGGTAGCCATTTTTATCAATGCCTTATCCAGATACTGCCTGTATGCATTTTTTAAAGCGGTAGTGCCATGTACACCTTTAAATCCGGTTGATCTGGTCAGATTCTTCAATGTTCCGGCAGTTGCTTTGCTCATTTCCTCAACCATTCTGGTAAAAGCACTGTCTTTTGTCAGTTCCATACCCGCCTGCTGCCACGCTTCCATGTTATAATTAAAAGACATATCACCGGCATTGGCTATGATATCATTCCCTGCTTCCTTTGCAGCCGCTTCTGTGGCTTTGATCTCTTCTCGGACAAATTCCTTCCATTCTTTTGTATTCTTTGCTATTTCATCCTGGAATGCTTTATCTGCCCGTAGAAGCTTCATAACCTCCGCTCTGATACGATCCGGAACCATACCCGTCTCCTTCATTGCCTGAGCCATCAATTCTGCTGTTTCTGTAAAACGCTTCGTTTTCTTCACGCGTCTGGCAATATCAGCAATCACATCCTGCTCTAATGCCTGATATAATGCTGCGATCTGATTTCCAAGCATTTCAAGCTGGTTTTCTGTGAGCATCAGTCTTCAACCTCCGGCTCATTTTCGTCAATCTGACCATCATAAATCTTCATTGCTTCTTCGCGGCTGATGTTCAAACGCTCCTCAATATAACGGATTGTAAATTCCGGAATATCCGAAAATGCCTGTGCGTCAGCTCTCATGTTTTCCATGCGCGTATTTTTATCTTCGATATATGAATCATCGAAATCAATGCAGATATCTGCTGTCAGGTCAAATGACGTATTCTGAAAGGTATTGGAAAACCACAAAATAGCACGTACAATACCTTTAATGTACTGCCGTGCTTCTTCTCTCTGTTTATTTAGTTCCTGCATGCAATCCTGACGTTCACCAATATACTGGGTTGCTGTCTGAATCTGATTCTGTTCAAAGATATATTTTTTACTTCCGAAGCCAAATGTCATTGAAAATAAAGACAAACATAATTCAAATGCTTTTTGAATTTCATCCACCCTGATTTTCGGATTGTACTCCTGAATATATCCATTTCCATCTATTGGTTTTCTGCCAAGCAATACAAACAACCGTTTCCATTCCTTTGAGCGCGGCTTTGGCTTACCAGTCTTTTTATCAATTTCAACAATGGCTTCATTTGTGAGTACGAACTTTTCACCTTTTTCCAGATCGCCATTCAAGATCATGTGGCACAGGTCAATCTGTTTCAGCGTTGGGATAGCGCCGTATACTTTCGGATAACCAAAACCATCCATATACCGGATATTATTCACTTCTGCTACCTGCATTACCGCAAACGGCTTCACATCGCCAAGAATGATCCAGTATGCTTCAATCTCTTTTCCAGATCTGTCAAATACAAAGGTATCTGCCCGGTAGTTTTCTCCCTGCTGCGTAAACATAACCAGCGTGGTCTGTTTCCCGTCTTTTCCCAACTTCGTAGAAGAAAACGCTGCTTCCACCACTTCATCATTCACAATCCGCAGCGGGATATAATCTTCTGCGTAGCAATATGTCAGCTTTATTTCGCCATTGATTGCTTTTCCATTGGTCAGATAAGTCGCATTATCCAAGCGCACATAAGCGGCAACCGTGCCTGCTGCCGACATCCGTTCCAACTGCCTGCGGTACATTGTATCGAACCGGTTATTTTCCAATACAGCATGTACAAATTCATTCTGCGCATCCTCACCGACATTGATATCAATAATCTCGCAAAGGTTTGCATCATCCGCACAGCCACGCTTTGCAAAGTTCATACGGTCAATTTCATAAAGTCCACCTGTAACAGATGTCCTCTTATGGAAATTATCAATCAATTCATTCCGATACCAGCGATTGGCTTCTTCTATATATTCATATGGCTTAGTATGTACCTGATATCCAAGCCGCTCTAATTTTGTCTTTACACAGGATTCCATTGATTCCATTATTCGTCATCGTCCTCCATCTCTTCGTTATCATCATACAAGCCATTGTTTCTTCGAGATTCCATAATATTTCGGTTATTTCCATAGATCAGTGCCATCACGCAATCCTCACCCAGTTTCGGGTACTCGCTGGAGAAACTGCCGTCTTTTAATTGCTCGTGCTCCAATGTTGTCAACTCATGTGCCAGATGTGGGCATCTGTCCGAATCTACCACGATCTTCTTTGCCATCTGCAACCATTCCCAGCAGTAATCCCTGCCATGTCCACTTCCCCATCGTTTCACGGCTCCGGTCGCATTGAATCCCCAGTCCTGCATCTCCGCAATCGAATCCGGGCGGGCAGAATCACAGATGATCTCCACATCCATATATTTTTTAATCTTTCGTGCAAAGGTCGAATTTTTGCAGCGTTTGGAATACACTTCATCCACACAGTACAGAATATCTTCATCCTGATCATAATAGGATTTGATAAATACCTGCGGATGTTCAAAACCAAAATCCAGACCATAGTCAAAATACGGCATGTTACTGATCTCTTCATCAGAAATCACACGTTCTTCCACGTTTTCAAAGATTCCCCCGCCTGTTCCGGTGACTTCCCCCATGTAGTTGTTCGCATAATACCTTGGTTTATGGATTTTGAACCATTCCGCACGTTCAAAGAACCGTTTTCCAAGCCATTTCACCGGCACATTAAAATAATAGCTATGAAACACCCTGGTTTCCGCTTTCTTCCGACATTCCTCCACATACTGGTTCATAAAGTTATTCTTACTTTTGGGCGGGTTGAAAACTTTTACATCTAGCGCCGGTGTATCTGATCGCAGGAAAGTATCTTCAATGTTATCCATTTGCTCGATTCCTGCCATCTCATCACATTCTTCATGGATCAGTAGTTTTACATAACCAAATGACAAATTATATGATTTCAAACTGATGGGTTTGTCAGCTCCAACAAATATCACGCACTGACCGGTTTTCTTATATTTTGCCACCATCGGACTGGTTGTAAATTCCCAGTCTTCCAGATGACCATGCCGGATTACCGTTTTCATAAACTGATTATATACGGAACCACGAAGATCGACTTTGTAACGTCTGGTATAAACCACATGTGCTTCCGGATCCTGGTATATTGTTTCTTCTGCAACCGCTGCCCAGAAATTTGATTTAATTGAACCACGGCCGCCCTTGCTCACGATCTCGCGTATATTCTCTTCTCCAGAAAATGCAGCATGTACAGCACGATATGGTTCTACAAAATCAGATGTTATATCAGTAATTGGTATATTCCACGGAGATTGATTATCTTCCTGTTTTTCTTCCGGATTTAACTGACCTGCATATTTTGCAATCGCTTCATAAGCTTTTACATTTCCCTGCGCAGCTTGTAAAATCATAGATGCATTTATTACGGATTCATAGGTGCTGTCCAAACCTAACGCCTGTAATTGTTCCGTCCATTCCGTTTCAACTTGTGCTGTCAGAAGCAGATTCAATGCCTTTTTAAAGTTTGCCTTCTGGTTTCTTGCTTCTCCAGATGCTTTTCCTGCTTTTTTTGCATTTTCACTGCGTTCTTCTCGTGTTCGTCTCGCGTTCAACAGTTCAATCGGCATCAGATTACTACTGTTTGCCATCACCTCACCTTCCCATCTCTATCTATGTTTCACTTACTCTGATTAATATTTTCTGAATTACTGTTTCATCAGCAATTTTTAAAAAATATACCACCTTATACATTCCAGTATGCGCCGGGCATATCGTAATTCCAAGTGTATGATTATCCACTTCACACCGACCTTCCGCCTCCCGCATATCCATATCGCAATTCCAGAATTCATACTGCGCATCTGTAATCTGAAAGGGTAACTCATCACATGAAGTCACTGTCACATACAATTTTCGTTTTTCACCTTTATACATTCGCAGCGTCTTCTGCAAAATAAGCCACTCTCCCTTCCAGTATCTCCTGCTCCACGGAGTAGTCCAACCATTCCTGTTTAATCAAATAATCCTGCATCTGCGCATGGATAGAATATCTGTTATCCTGTATGCCAGCAACAACGCAATATTCTTTTCTATGCACTTTACTTGCATAATCCAGCATTTTGATCTCATACCGGAGATTTTCTAAATCAACCACGTACAGGATCGTTGCCACATAAGCCTGATTTCCTGCATCATCCAACGCATAAAGAGCGACGATATACTCGCCGCTCTCTAAAAATGGGACTGTCACCTTCCAGATATTTCCATCTGTTCGGTCGAAGATGATCTTACTGCTGCCAAGCAAGCCCCATACCTGCGTGGTCATTAGTCTGTTACCTCTACAGAAATAACGAATGTCTTACCACAATCAACCGGGTTCGGTGTGATAGTTGCAGATTTGATAACCGGAGGTGCAGTATCCAGTTTCACTGTTCTGGTTACAGTTGTTGTCTTTCCTGCTTTGTCTTTTGCGACAATGGTGATGGTATTGCTGCCCTCTTTCAGCGTTACATCGTTGCTGAAAGTTCCACTAGGAGTAACGGGTATGGGGGCTCCATTTACAGTAACTGTAACCGGCTTGCTGGTTGCATCGTCTGTGGTACCTTTAACCGTTACGGTAGATTTATTTGTAATAAATCCTTCGGCCGGTGCAGAGATAGACAATGTCGGAGGAATCGTATCAACAGTAAATGTTACGGATTTCTGTGCAGCTGCATTTCCATCGTAGTCACTCGCAGTTGCCACAACGGTATGTGCTCCATCTGACAGAGCTGATGTTGGTGTGTAGCTGCAAGTGTAGCCGCCTGTCACTGCAGTCTTTTTGATCTTGGATGTATCTACCGCAGTACCGTCAATTTTCAGAGCGATTGTGGACGGATTAACTCCGGAATCATCATCTGTGATCTTCCATGCAATGGCAGGTGTGCTGTTTGCAAGATACTGGCTTGCAGTCGGTGCGGTGATTGTGATCACAGGAACAACTTTCTCTTTTACCTGCAATCTCAGGCTTGCACCCAATGTGCTGTCTGTTGCATCTTTTGTGGTTACGTTTCCAGCATCATCGGTTGCTTTTACCGTTACCGGATAATAATGTCCGGATAATGTATAACTGGATTTTGACGGAGCTGTAATGGTTGCTTCGTACTTGCCTGTGCTGGTGTTTTTTGTAAGTGTATAAGTCTGGCCATTAATGACCGCCTGTACTGTTTTTACACTCATACTTTCGTCTCCTTTCGCATAATCGTGTGCATAATCATATGGATAATCCAGCCGATACGCTTTCTTTTCCAGCGTAACGCGGACTATATAACTTTTTCCTGTCTGGACCGGGTTCGGATCTAGTTCTGCTTTTGAAATTGTGATCAGCCTGCTTTCTGCCATAGTCCTCTCCTCCGGTTATTTTTTTGTATAATAAAAAGACAGCAGGTAAATCCTGCTGCCCTAGTCAATGTTTGCTACTTATTCTTTTATGAGTTTTGCAATTTCAGCAAATAACTCTGATAATTCTAAACAATCTTGTTTTGTAAGTTCATGAAAAAAATATTCATCACATTCTTCCACTAGCCAAAATTCATCGTTTTTATTCTGTATTGAAAAAACTCTTTCACTATTTATTTTCTCAAGTAAATTTTTATATTTTTCAAATTCGGGATAATCAGATACTTTTTTTACCATAAAAACTCCCTAAACCATATCATAATATTCTTTTACAATATTTAGTATTTCCAACAATGTAATTGCAATATTTTTTCCTTCCAATTCACTTTTATAATTTTTCCGTTGGTTTTCACTTTTTTCACTTATTTTCACTTGATCTAATGATATCCAGTTATAATGTGTTCCATAATCATATGCATAATCATAAGGATAACCAAACCTTTTCACTTTATGTGCATTTTCAAATGTTATATTATGCTTTAAACAATTATTTGCAAACCGCAATGCTGAAAATAATTGTTTATGCTCCTCTTTTATTTGGGCAATTGGAATACGATCAATGCAATCTGACATCCAATGTATTGCTGTTCCAACAACGAAATAAACATCTTCTGTATCTGCATTTTCTGCACTATACAATAATAAATTCTTGTTCTCTATCATCTTATGTATCTCCCTGTCATATCAAAATAAACCTACTTTTATAATATTCCATTCCGAACTAATATGCAAACGAAAAAGACATCCGTTTCCGAATGCCTTTTAAGTAGGTTTATTCTCATAGGGGAGAAATCGAGCCGCCGGTTTCCGCCTTTGGCTCAAGTATTATTATAACTGTGCATTTTGTGCTTTTTGTGCGTTTTTCAGATAATTATCAATCTTTCTACTGATTCTGCTGCGATCCAAGTGTACACTTTTCGCAACCTGCTCCTGTCTTATTGGTTTCCGCCCATCTATGTACAGCATCCGGAAGATTCGATGTGTCAGGCTGTCCTGAACGCCCTCAACAAACTGTTCCACTTCTCTGCACTCTGCTTCCAGAAGTTGTTTTCGATTCAAATCACGATCCTGCAACCGCTCGTATTTCTCCTGGTCGAACCCAACCACACATTGTGGCATCGGATAACCTTTGCTGTAATCAAATATTACATCATTCCCGATCATAGTATCTGACTTCCAGCGGTTCTGCAGAGCATAATCCAGTTCCAGTATCTCAGCTTTATTGCTCCGATACGCTTTCAGTCTTTCCTTTGTCATCTCCAACGGCATCGCCTCCCTTATTCCGCTCCTGCAGCGTTGCCCTGCTGCCACTTATCTGTATTTCACCTCTTAGCTGCTGCCATCTAAGATATGACAGGCTCCATTCTGGATTTCCTCCCATGGATGCAAGGTAATCAAGGATTGTCAATGATTGCTCAACTCATTCTTCAACTGTTCAACGATTTTATCAATCTCATCGTAGAAATCTTTTTTACAATAACCGCAATCTCCACCACTCTCATTATCACATTGTGCTGAATGGCAGTCTAAAAAGTACCACATGGCCTTCATCTTTACCTCCACTTCGCTTATCATATTTTCCACGTCATAAGCTGTCGGCTGCTCTTCCACTGCTTTCATACAATTCTGGATGGCATCATATTCTGCCTTTGCAATCATCCGGTCTTTAAGACTTCCACTACCTGGTGATGCTGACAGTGCACAGTCGTTCAGATGAGCCAATAGTTTATCTGCGTCAATTAACCTCATTCCATTTCACTCCAATCTAATTTCTGCCCGCAGTTCGGGCAAAATGCGCAATCACATTCTCTTAATGGCAATGTTCTGCATTCCGGACATTCTCCCACTGCTGTTCCAATTGCTGCATTATATGCAATAGGAATCACTTTTTTTGCTGTCTGCTTGGAATCCCCATTCACAAATCGGCGGATCTCTGCAACTTCCTGTTGCAGCTGCTCATCAGTCTTTTTCATGATTTACCATCCCCATTCTTCCAACTATCCCAGCACTTTTCAGGTAATCATAATAATTCTGTGCCAGTTCTTCATCCACACCAAACTCTTTACGGATTCTTCCAACAGTTACTCTCTTCTGGCTCTTCGCCCAGTTCTCTAATTTTACAGATTTGATAATCATCATTTGCTCCTCCACTTCTCGATCATGTCCCAGTGTCCTTTTATTGCTTCCTGAATGGTCATATAGCGCTTGGAATCCAACCTCCTCCAGCTCATTACTTCGCCATCCTCTTTACATTTAAATACTGCAGTCCATAATTCATCACCTGTATCATAGCTGTCTACCAGCACATAGCCTTTTGATGTTTCTACTATTGTTCGCATTTCTGTCTCTGCTCCTTACCATTTCAGTTCCAACTGCTCCACTTCCTGGTATTCATCTTTCCAGGCCACGCCGATGTAATCCAGCACACGTCCCCAGCCGTATTTCTCACCAGTCGCAGGATCCGTGCAGCACCGGTACATCCAATATTCCCACTCTTTCGGATTTCTCTTTCTGAGTTGGTCAAACCTGTGTGGTCTCTTCTCCAGATGAACTCCAAATCCACACATGGAGCATCCGGTTCGTTGTGCCCCAGTCGTATAGAGGGTTCCATCCGCTTTCCGTTCGATGGTTCCGTAAATTTCTGGAACCGGCACTTTCAGATCCAACGCAAGCTGTAGCAGATCCTGTCTGAGAAATGGAGCAAACGGTGCGCTTCTGATCGTGTTTTTCCCGAAATAATTACAGCCATGTTCCACCAATGATTCTTCACGTTGCCCCCCCTCGGAAGCCATAAGTCCAAGGAACGGTTTACTGTTGTGTTCCTTCGCCCACTCATCGCATGGCTGTTCTTTCATGTACATGCAGCACTTGTTCGATACAAGAAATGGTGCAATCTGGTAATTAACGCCCTCATTTTCATTTTCGTAGCCTGCAAACAGCTCCAGCCACTTTTTAGGGAGCTTCATGCGGCTGTTCTTAGCATAATGTCCCTGTGCGCCGCATTCACCTGTGATGATTGCGTGCCGCACTGTTTTGTTACGTTCTGTCGGATGCTGCAGTGTTTCGATTCGTCCAGCAATTTTCTTGCTTAATACTGGAAAACCATACTCCTGCAGGATCTCTGCCTTTGGCTTTCCGGGTTTTAAACTTGTAATACCAATCTGTCTGTGTATCTGAATAATGCTTCTGTCCTCCAGTGCACTCACCGATATCGCCGGGATGTCGTACCCCAGTGATCTGATGAAATACAGGAGTGTGATACTGTCCAGGCCTCCGACAGAAATATGTGTGTTGCAACCTAGTTCATCGCACTTCTCTATAAATTCCCTTACCCGGATGGCAGCTCTCTTGATCTTAATCTCATAGGGCAGATTCTGCATTGCTGTCATAAGTCCTTTTTTCCGTTTCTTCTCTGCCCGGAACTCTTCTCTGGTTAATTTCTTTGTATCTTCGTTCTTCATGCTCTCACCATCTCTCCGCTTGCTGCCATCTTCTCTAACTCATTCATAGTAAATGATTCGATATAGCTCGTACGTTCCCCAAAACAATTTACGAAATGCAGCCGGAATCTGACGAACCGTTCATGTTCCGGGATATGTTCAACCACTGCCTTTACCCATTTCTTTTAATTCTCTCGTTACGTGCTTATAAATTTTATATTTTTCTCCAACTTTAAACATTGCTTTTCTCTCCTATCTCAGGGCCACACAGGTGCTATTTCCGACAAACTTATTAATAAAATACTGTTGCCCTTTGCCTGTCACCTTGGTTGTACGATTGATTCTGACCGAACCATCTGGATTATTCACGGTACTCTCTTTCACTTCAAACAATCCATGTTCCATACTTCTCTGAGTTGGCATGTTCCAATCAGATCCTTTTCTCTTGATCAGATAGCCATTTTCCCGCAACCAATCAAATAACCGCCTCTGACCGGTTTCTACACCGTTCTGCCTCAATAACTTTGCCAGATCTCCGATAAGAATAGATGTGTGACTAGCCGCTACTGCATCAGCAAAGATTTCTTTTGGCTTCATCCGCTCAATCTCAGCTGTCTGCGCTTCAATGGTTTTCTGCGCTTCCAAAACTGCCAGCGCAAGCAGTTCTTTTCCCTGCGGAGCTTTTATCTGATAACTTCCAGTTTTGCGAATTGCTGGAAGGACCTCATCCACTACCCAACTTTCAAATTTCTCAGCAGACGGAAGTTTTGATTTCATAATCAATCTGTACAAATCTCCCTCATTTATGTAGGACATCTGCTGAATCCCGCTGGATGTAGGGGTGTCGCGTTTCACGACTCCCTTACAATGTCTAGAAATCGCATCTCTTGGTGTCGCATACCCCAAAGCAGCAGCAACATCGACAGCCACAAAATACGGCTTGCCATCAATCGTCACAGTCCGGATCTCTCCAAACTCACTTGAGTTAAAAATTGTTAAATCGTTCATTTGTTTCCTCATTTTCGGATTTTATAATTATGCTTTTTTGAAATAACTGTTTCTGCACTTCTGCATAGTCATTATCTCTCTCTTGGAAATTACAAAATCCATTCCTCTTGCGTGCAGGTTTCTTTCCAAAATCCTCTTCGCACCACTTTGCCACCGTCTGCATATTTGCACCCTTGTACTGCTTTGAACGCTCTACACGTTCATCAACAAAAGTTCTGCCATATTTCGAACACAAAGCAGCATATAATTCAGGGGCAGATTGCAGGCCAGTGCGTGCGCTCTCTACTCTACTTTCATTTACTTTACTTTCATTTACTTTACTTTGTGTATTATTGTCTGCATTAACGGAGTTTTTGCTAACATTAACTGGGGTTTTTGCTTCATTAACCTGTTTTTGACCGAATTCAACCAAGAGATACTCTTCTTTTACTTCATTTTTTCTCCTGCGATCTACTGCCAGAAAATACCTTTTTTGTATTCCGCTGGAAGTAAGTATCCGATATTTACGAAAAAGTTTTTCAGAAAAAATATCCCTTCGAAAACATGTTTCCACTATCTCATTGAGTAATTTGACACCGCAATCTGAACACTCTTCGTACGCAAAAAGAAGTGCCTTTTCATCATTCCATTCACTATAGTAACCATGCTCCCGGTAAATCATCTGCCAGAGCTTAACGACTATAGCAAACCCTTTTAAGCCATACTCGGCTTGAATTAGTTTTATCTTGCTATCCATGTAGCAATCCAGGCTAAAGTAGTCCAACCCCTCTTTTAAGGGTCGTGCCATTATTTTCTACCTGCTTCCCGTTCTCTATAAAGATTCATAAAATCATCAAACCGCATCGTTACCAGAATCTCTGCACGGTTCTTTTTATGAAATACCACCGGCATATCCCCGGTGCCTGCCGCATCACGTTTTGCCTGCTCCATCCAGTCGTAGAGATACATCTTTTCCTGATGCTTCGCTTCCACATGGATTCCAGGCAATCCAACTACATCTGACGCATCACCAGTATTACCGCAATACTGCGCCGTTCTTCTTGCACCAGAATATCCATAGTCTCGAAACAGGCCTGCAAGCTGCCGCTCGAAGCGGGCTCCTTTATCTTTGCTGTTGATTTTTCCCATACTGCTCCTATTTTTATTTCCCGGCCACAGAAGCGACCGGGAATAATTTGTGTGATATACTTTTTTGCATGAACTGTTTCTTTTGCCCTGTGGCAGGTGTTGCAACCTTATGAGATCACTGTGAACTGCTCTTTGTAATCTTCTAATTCAAACTGCAGGTAATCCTTAATTGCTTTCATGGCTGCCACTTTCCATGCGCCGCCATCAGCTTCAAAAATTGCACATGTGATGCCATCGTATTTATCCTGTTTCATACGGAAAACAAACTCAGATGCTGGCTGTTCCACTTCCAGAAATGTCCGATACGGTCTTAATCTTACCGGATTCGGTACAATCGCATCCCCTTTCGAAGCAATACCAGTCTTTACCGTAGCTTTCTGTGTTACGCCATCATCGCCATACTCAGCTACTGTACCAGCCTCTACCGTACCTGCAAATTTGAGCAGTAACGCACGGTCCGTTTCTGGATCATCAATAAATTTCGACTGCAGGTTAATGCAGAATTTCTCCTGGTCCATAAAATGGTTGAAAACAAAATCCGGTACCATGGCTTTTGCTGTTACCAGGTATTCACGGTCACGGTTATCATCCAGGCAGGAATACAACTCTACTGTTTCCGGATTTTTTACATGAATGATCATATTTTTTTCCATGGAATCAATATTCGCCTTAATGTACTCCACAAGGCTTGTCAGCGTACTCATTCCGATTGCCTTTGCTTTCGGGAAATACGGATCAATACGGTATAACTGCTTGTCAGAATATTCGTCTCCATTAATCATGTATCTCTCTGCATGGCTCAATTCATCCACGATGTACTTAATAGCGTCCTTAATCATCTTTCTCACCTTTTCTACTTATAAAGCAGCCTTTCTAAAATCAACAACTGTACCAGCATCCTCCATGATCTCACCTGTCTCTGTATCTACCGTTTCTGCTTGAACAGGCTCTGCCGGTGGTGTGATCTCGCTCAGATTCATCTGACCACGCACCTGTTTGCCATACTCTTCCGCAAACACCTCACCGGTCTGAAGATCCTTACCGATATAAAAACTGGTGCTCATGTCCTGTTGCGGTGCAAGCTTTTCAGACACGACAACGGATACTTTCACATCATCCCGGTTTTCGTTCTGTGTAAATCCAAGTTTGATATCAATGCCACGTTTTACCTTGAAAGAAGTGTTTGGATCCTGCAGATTCTCCACCACTTTCTCAAAGGCACGGTTGAATTTTTCCTGTAACTGACCGCCTACAATGTCCTGTAATCCTACTTTGTTCATGACTCTCATCCTTTCTCTTAATTATTTCCAAACAGTGCCGCATGTGCGTCTGTTGGCTGCTGTACTGATGCTTCCTGTACCGAATCCGGCTGTGACTCTACTGTCTGCACTTCTGCATCAATCACAGAATCATCATTTTCGACATACTCCTTGGTTCCATCCTCATTGATGACCGCCATATCAGAATCAATCGCATTCTGCAGTTCAATCGACATGATGCCCCATTTGCTGATCAGCTGTCGCAGCATGGTCTTATATGCCATTCCATCAAAATCCTTTGACCAGAACGTATATTTTGTTCCCTTATCCAGATCACGCTTATATCCCGGTGAATATTTAACCGCATGGGATTCCATTTGTTTTCTGCTCCAGTAGATTGCTTTGCGGAAACCGTTGGTCAGTTCAAAGAAAGCATAATATCCAATGGTCGGTGCCTCTTCTCTCTCATCCCAGCTGTCAACCATGAGATTGATCTTGATATCCTCGTTCAGAGGGTCAAAATACTCCAGTTCTCCTTCTTTGATTGCCATAACATTCAGCTTTTTGTACTGACCGGAACGGATCGCCAGCTGAATATAGCCTTTGTATCCCAGCTGGAAAGTTGCAACCTTGCCTTTTTCCTTGTCATTGAACGGGACCAGATAATAGTGTCCCAGCTGCGGTGATGGTGACAATTTCAGAGATTCACCAAGTAATGCCCCGGAGAGAATAGACTGGTTTGTGCACTCCTGCAATGCCGGATTTGTATTTACCGCTGATACGATTGCGGAAATGAACCGCTGTCCGTCCTTTCCGCCAATGACATTGTTGATCTGCTGTTTTACCGCATCCTGTGTCAGATATGCTGTAATCCCAAAACGCTGGTTACTCTTTGATCTTGTCAAACTGTTCTGTACTGCCATAACTTTTCTTCCTCCTAAACTGCTTTAAATTCAATATTTCTGCTGTTAAAGAACTCTTTCAGTGCCAATGCATCCTCTGTGGAAAGCAATGCCTGGAATGCCACCCACTGCTTTGTTGGAATCGGATCCGGAGTTACCTTTTCCACTTTCGATACGGGATCTGCATCCACATCTGGTACAACCGGCTGTACGGCTTTCTTTTCTTCCTCTGCTCTCAGTCTCTCCTGCTCTGCTTCATATTCTGCTTTCTGTTTTGCCAGTCTTGAAAATCTGTTTGCCTCATTCATTGCTTTTGACAGGTCAAGTGAGGAAATATATTCCTGCTGTGCTTCAAAGCTGTATTCCGGCAGATTCACAAGCACAGCCATATCACGGTTAAATCTATCAATAGCATCGATAAAGCACTGTTTTACATGCTTCATGTTGAAAGATGAATTCAGCATCCGGTCATTGAATACTTTGTCCAGCGTCATGCCATCCGGTGCTTCCATCTCAGACCACAGCTTTTTGATTTCTTCCAGTTTCTCCTGCTTCTTTGTGTCCTCATACTCTTTGATCTGCTTGTCAATGACAGCAACCGGTTTATCAATAATGCTGATAATCTCATTGATTCTGCTTTTAAATTCATTGAATGGCTGCATGTATTCTCTCTCACGGCGAATACGTTCATCACTAAGTGCCTTTTTCAATTTATTCAATGTTGCACGGTCCGCTTTTGCTTCTTTAATCTGGTCATCGGTATACACCAATGTTTCGTAATGCTGTACCTTTTCTGTCAGCTCCGCTTTTAACTCCTCATAATTGAACAGAATCTGTTCTGGGAGTTGATACTCATTCACTTTTAATTCCATTACTTTTCACTCCTTTTTATATTTCTGGTAATTTCAAATCCGGCATTCTTCTTTCCTGCACCTGCTGCCAGAAGCGTCTTTCTTCTGCTTCCAGATAATCAATATCTTCCTGTACTTCGGATCGCTCTATTTTGTAATGCCGCGTCTGTAAAAAGATTTCTCCATCAAAATCATATTTCAGCTGGGCTTTCAGCACTGCAAAGTCAAATTCAGTGATCAGCAGGTAATGTAATATCTGTATGTAGTAATTATCCGGAATCCTGTCTTTCCACTTTTCTTTCTGCATAGACTGCAGGATGTTAGTGGTTTTGCATTCCCAGATGCCTTTGCGGCCGTCTGCATCAATCAGCCAACCATCCAGAGAAGCATGTCCAAATGGATACTTATCGTTCAGAAACATGTTGTTCTCTTCGTAGCACACCGTATACTCAGGAAAATCCAATCTGAATAATTCCCGAAGATACTGTTCTGCTTCCGTGCCGTATTTTACATAAGGTTTTTCAGAAATATCTTCCTGCTCCAGCTGACCGGTCTTAATCTGCCACAGTTCCACATTCGAACGATATGGATTCATGCCAACAATTGCCGCCGCATCTGATCCACCGATCCGGTTCCGGTGCTGTAACCATTCTTCTCTGTCCTTTAGGACTATCATTTCAACCATGTCTGCTCCTGTTCCACCGCCCTGTAGTCGAACGTTTGTATATATGTAAGATTTATTATCAAAGGAGATTTAAAAAAACGTATCTGTTTATAATGTCTGTAATCGTCAGTTTTTGTGCTAAACGTTCGACTGCAGGACGGCGGAATTTATTTGATTTTTAAGTTCTAATCTGCTATACTCCAGACATAGGTTTTATTACCTATGTCATTGGTTTAGAGCGTGTGATTGTCGAAGGTGACACGCTCTTTTAATTTGTTCAGAATTATTCCTGTGCCGGCAATCGCCAGACCAACAGCTGTGATCTTTACCGCCAGAACAAATCCAGCTTGTCCCTCACTAGATAGCCCCATCATTCCGATGGAGGCTATTCCAAGACCTGCGGCGCATAGTCCGAATGCAATCTTATTTTTCATCTTCTGTATCCTCCAGATCAATTTCTTCTACTACCGAAATCATCATTAATCCAAGCACCGCAACGCCTCCGGCTAACATCACCAGGATTGCATTTATTACCGTGTGTGGTCTGTCAAAATACAGGAATACAAACACGGCTGCTGCCACTATCGATGTGATGATTCCGGCAATTTTCATCTTGTTCATGGTTTTATCCTTCCTTTGCTTCTGGCATATTCTCCTGCTCAGCTTTCTCTTTCTTCACACGCTCTGCATGCTTCAGAAAGCGTTCCGCCGCCTTCATCAGTGCATTCTTGCGCTTCGCTCTCTCCTCTTCTGGAAGATCTGGGAAATGCACTCTGACTTTACATCCATCAATGTTAAATGTCTTTACCTTGGAATATGTCATGCTCTCACCTTCCTCTCTTAGAAGATATGTACTTGTGGGTTGTCTGGTTACGCTTTGCATTTGCTTTTTTCGTTGCTGTCTCCTATAATCGATACACAGGCTCCCGCCAGAGCTGAGTACAAATGAAAGGAGACAATAATTTGAAACTAAACAACGATTGTGTTCGCGATATCCTTTTAACCTTGGAAGAAATATGTACATATGATTCTTCTTTTTCCTATGATATGGATAACGACAAGCCACATTTACTTACTCCATATACACACGATGAAATTCTTTACCATGTAAATCAATGCAGAATGGCTAACTTAATTATTGATGTGCATTTCTATGATGGCGGTGACAGCTTTGATATCGGCGACTTATCACCATCCGGGCATCAATATTTAGCCAATATTCGCTCGGATAAAATCTGGAATAAGACCAAAAAAGTTGCTAGTGAAATTGGTGTAAATTCGTTATCTGCGATGACACAAATCTCTACACAAATCATCTCGTCAATCATAAAATCACATTTTGGTCTTGCGTAAATCTTCCAGTACATGCTGGATTACAAATTTCTTGCACTCAATCATCTCTTCTTTAGATGGTTGGGTGTTTGTATTTTGGAGAATCCATACTATCAGTGCATACTTGGTCAACCAATTGTTCAGACATGTAACACCAGAAACGGCAATTGCTGCTATTCCCAGAATATGTATCCATACCATCATTTTCACCTCTTGAATTTTTATAAAGTAATTTTCCTCTGATTCAAACTATCCAACATTTCATGTAATACATGTTCAACAATCTCCACTGTCCGGGCTTCTTCTGGAAGTTCGGACAAAACTGTTTCTAATCCCGAATTAGCAGCATTATCAATACACTTTTGCGATACACGAACGGGTACTTTCTCCATTTCTTCACGAAGAGAATTTATTACCTCAAACATCGCTCTCCCCTCCTCTCTACACATTCCTCTCTGCTGGATCACTGATCAGCTCATCTACTGTAATATTGAAGTAGTCGGCTACTTTTTTAAGATTTCCAATACTCGGCTGATGTCTATCCCATTTATAAAGGCTGCTTCTTGTAAATCCCAAATCTTCTTCCAGTTTTGAAATCGAAACACCTCTGCTTTTACATACAGCTTTAATATTGTTATAAATCGGCACCTTTATCCCTCCTTTAAATTCGCAAAATATTGCGTTTTATCATTGACAAATTGCGCAAAATATTCTATATTTAAAGCGTGACCGATACATATATAGATAGCCATTTTATTTATGACTTTCGCAATATCTTGCGCAACTTGTAATTTTATTATACACCAGATATTGCGCATGTCAATAGTAAATTGCGCAAAATTTGGAGGAAATAAATATGGGACTTTACGAAAACGTAAAGGAAGCCGCTAATTCAAAGGGCTATTCCATCAATAAGTTGGAAAAAGAACTTGGATTTGCAAGGAGTTATATCAGTAAATTTAAGAAAATAACCCCTAGTGCAGATAAAATCCAAAAAATTGCGGATTTCTTAGGTGTTACATCAGAATTTTTATTGACTGGCACAAATGAAAACGGACTTACTGCCAAAGATAATCGTGACATCTCCAAAGATGTTGAAAACATCATGGCAAAACTTGCATCTGGAGAAGCAGGTCCAGCCAGCTACAACGGAGAAGAATTAGATCCGGAAGCCGCTGAACTATTCCGCGATGAATTGGAAATTGCACTGAAACGTTTAAAAATCATAAACAAGGAGAAATACACTCCAAAGAAATACAAAAAGTAGGTGAGTTGGATGAACGATATAAAAAAGATCGTTGCTTACTATAAAATGAAAACAGGTACCAGCGATCCGTTCACTCTGGCAGATCGACTAGGAATCCTATATCAGTTTTGTGATTTGAATTTTGATGGATGTTACATGTTCCTAAAAAATCATCGATATATATTCATTAATCAGAATTTATCAGAATCTGATATGCGGCTCGTAATGGCTCACGAAGTGGGACATGCTATTTTACATAGAAAACAGAATTGCTACTTTATCCGGAATAAAACATTTTTCAGCATGAACAAAATTGAAAATGAAGCCAACACTTTTGCGGCGGAGCTTCTTATTCCGGATGAATTGATTTCAGACAATCCGGAACTGACTGCCGAGCAAGTGGCACGGCTTGCAGGATATAATGCAGCAATAATGAAATTTAAGAAACCGTAAAATTTTTTATAGTTTAAATACTACTAATGACAATTTATGGTAATTTATAAGGAGAAAACACATGGCTAAACAAGAAATTACTTTTGACACAAACAACATTTACATAAACGGAAAGAAACATAGTGCAAAAACATATAAAACATGTTCCACGCTTTTATATATTCTTGCCATTATTGCTCTTATTATTGGTATTCCAACATTTATCGCTGGTGGATTTATATTTGTTATAATTGCCCTATTTTGTATATGGCTTGGGCGCAAGTACGGATCTCTATACAGAGATTTTCTCTCTCACCGTGATCACGATGCGCGGCAATATGCACAAAATATTCCTCATGTAGATCACGTAAACTATGATGAACATATTTCATATATGCAATATAACGATTCTCTACGTTCTGCTGTAGATAAATACTATACTGGAATGGAAAATATCCAAGCTATGTGGTCCGTCATGTACAACTTAAAGATAACAACTGGTGAAAAAGCTGAGCAATTTGAAAATGCCTGTTATGAAAATATTGAAGATTTAAAAACAATGATTGCTGCCAAAAAAGCCGCTAACTTTCCAATCGACATCCCACCCCAAGTCCCAGCTTTTGTTCGATTGGCAATGCTTTACGAGAAACAGCAACGATATGAGGAAGCCATTAATATTTGTGTTACTGCTATTAAATGTGGCGCTACGCATGATGGTAATAAAGGAACGATGTATGGTCGCTTAGCACGACTTGTCAAAAAATCCGGAATTACACCGTCGAAAGAAGCGGAAGCATTACTGATTGAAAAGAAATAATTTTTAACTACACTCCCCTGCTCCCTGTGGGCGGGGGAAACAATGAAAAACTGAATAATAAATATATTTACCAGGGGAGCTGGGAAGGTATGCAGTCATCCGTTCTAATCCTGTTAGAGAGGGTGACGCTTATGTCTACATATGAAGAATTCATGGTGATTTTAACCGTGGCGATACTCATTGTGGCAATTCTGAATTATAAGAAATAAGCAAGCTACCTTGTCTCTTGGCCGGAGTAGGTAGCTTGCTTGAATAGTAACTATTAACTTTGCACCGGAGCGGATAGGCTTCATCTATCTCTCAGCTTGCCTGTTGATCAAATTATATCAAATACATTTTGAATGTCAATTTTTTGTTTTGACCATCTCGGTAAAATCACCAGAATGGTTTATGTGACACTATATAAGAAACACCTACAAATTCGATAAAATATTTAGCACAGAAAGGATGTACAATGAATGAAGACAAACTATTCTTGACTTACAACCAGCAAATGAAAAAGTTAAGAAACGACAAACACATCGAATGTAACGGTTCCATACACAAAAAGATTTTGGTGCGTGCCGGATATTTTAATATTGTAAATGGCTATAAAACTCCTTTTGTTAGTGGTCAAGATGCTTCTGGCAATCATATTTATATATCTGGAACAACAATTAGCCAACTTCAAGCAGTAAAACAATTCGATGATCAACTAAGATCTTTTTTACTGAAATATATTACACAGGTTGAAGAAGAAACTCGTACATTAGCTGGATATAAATTTGATGAATGTAATGATAATGGAAAAATTCCTTGGTATGACACCAACGCATATTCACCAAACAAGTCTTTACAAGATAAAATGTCAGTTATATCCAAAGCGTACAATGAACTTAGCCGAAGTCAACTTGATTATGTTAAGTTTTACATGGATAACCATAAACAAATTCCTACATGGATCATGATCAAAGTTGTAAATTTTTCAACATTCATAGATATTATACATTGTAGTAAAATTGACATTTCACATTCTCTCTGTCAGCTTTACGGACTAGAAGATGAGCAAGGACGAGCAAATGTAAAACTTCTCATTGGCAGTTTACATTGGATGAGAAAGATACGAAATGCCTGTGCTCATAATGAACGTGTATATTGTTTAACCAGAAAAACAGAAAACAGGAAAAAATCCGGAAGAATCTTAGAAAAATACTACACTCAGTTGAGTCCTGGATATTCAAGGAATCTGGATCAAAGATTGTTTGATTTAATAGTTTATTTCAAATACTATCTGCCTAAAAATGAATATAAACAATTTATGTCAGAATTAAAAAGTATGTTAGATAGTCTTCAGTCAAAGATTCACCCTCATGCATTTGAATATGTCCATGCTCAGATGGGAATTCGTAACCTTACAGATTTGGATACACTTATCAACCTTCCAAAGGATGATATTGAGTACAATAAGTTTGATAAATAGTTGCCCTGTTATACGTATTTATATTTATACGTATCTATTTGCACTCATTTTTAACTTTTTAATACAAAATAATGTGCTAATTATTAGTCAAAATGGTGAAAAAAATATGTTCTAATTGTTGTAATATTTTACGTGTTGTAGTAGTATACTTGTACGGAGAGAACCGTATTGATTACGGTTGAAAGGCACTCATGCAAGTATATTGTATGGGTGTCTTTTACTATACAAATATAAAAAAAACCGCCCCTGCTGGAACAGGGACGGCATCGTAACTCGGATTTTCGCTATATTGCGATAGCCTACTATACGATAATATCATACATCTGAAGATGTACAACTAGCTGCAAAAATATTGTATCATCTTCGGAACAGCTTCGCAAGCGGAACACCCGTTCCCCGCTGGCTGTTATTTTTATACCCATTTTTACATATTTTTACTTAGGAGGATGATGACATGCAGGAAACAAACATCTCTATCAATGAAATTATCATGTATCTGCGCAAATCCCGATCAGATGATCCGTATATGACTGTGGAAGAAGTCCTTGCCCGGCATGAGCGGCAGCTCCAGGACTATGCTCTCTCCTCTTTCGGATCCATCATTCCGGAAGAACGGATTTTCCGGGAAGTTGTTTCCGGGGAAACCATTGCGGACCGTCCGGTTATGCAAAGCGTCATGAAATACCTTGAGAGCGGTCAGATCAAAGGTGTGCTGGTCATTGAGCCACAGCGTCTCTCTCGTGGCGATCTGGAGGACTGCGGACGCATTATTAATGCATTCCGGTATACAAATACTCTGGTCCTTACTCCACCGAAAACTTATGACCTCTCTGACGAGTACGACCGAAAGTTTTTTGAAATGGAACTGACCAGAGGAAATGATTATCTGGAATATACCAAGAAGATTCTGAACCGCGGGCGGCTGGCATCCGTCAAGCAGGGAAACTACATCGGGAGCATCGCTCCTTACGGATATCGCAAGATTAAAACCGGCAGTGGAAAAGATACCGCACACACGCTCGAAATCGTTCCTGAGCAGGCTGACGCTGTCAGAATGATGGCGCAACTCTACCTTGCAGGAAATGGATTCACACGGATAGCTGCGCATCTGGATTCTCTTGGAATCAAGCCACTGAAATCTGATCACTGGTCTTCTGCTGCCATCAGTGATATTTTATCCAATCCGGTTTATATCGGAATGATACGCTGGAATCATTTTAAAACAATCAAAACAATGCAAAATGGCCAGATTGTAAAATCCCGTCCTACCAACCGCGGAACAGATTACATCCTTGTGCCAGGCAAACATCCTGCCATTCTCGATCAGGGAACCTTTGACGCTATTGCACAGCGCCGTGGAAAATCTCCAAAGATAAAACGTGGTCATGAACTGCGAAACCCGTTCGCCGGGCTGGTCTTTTGTGGAACTGCCGGATGCGGGCGCTCCATGACATTCAAACAGTTTACAAACTACCGGAGCAAAGTTCCCCGCCGGTCAGAAAGCATGATCTGTCCAAATCAACGTATCTGCCATACAAAATCGGTACAATATAGTGCTTTTGTAGGACGTGTAAAAGAAATATTATCAAAGACGGTGGATGATTTTGAAATTAAATTACAGAATGATGAAGGGAATATTGTCCGGATCCATGAGAATATCATCCGGAATCTGGAACAGGATCTGGTGAAATTAAAGGATAAGGATCTGCGTCAGAAAGATGCTTACGAAGATGGGATTTATACCAAAGAAGAATATGCTTCCAGAAATGCCAAGCTGCAGGAACAGATCTGCGAAGTGCAGCTTTCCATCCAGCGGGCAAAAGATACCATGCCACCGGAAGTTGATTACCAGGAACGGGTTTCCCGATTTTCTGACTGCCTGTCTAAATTTGAAGATACGGATATTTCAGCATCGGAAATGAACTTACTCCTCAAATCCTGCATTGAAAAAATCATATATCACAATTCCAGTGAATCCAAGCCTGGTATCGGACGATTCGTTGCCAATCCCTTTGAACTGGATATCTACCTGCGCCTGTAATCTTTGGGTGCAGGCATTATTTTACTGTATCAAGGCTTTTTCTGCCAGTAATCTCCTGTTTTCACGCAAAAAATAATCACTTCCATCATGTATGAGCGAATGAACTGGCTCATATGGAAATGATCTGCGCTATGGTGCGACAGCTGACACAGGATCTGACACCGGAAGAAATTCAGAAAAGCGGGTTTGATACCTACTATGTAGATCACACGCTCGGTCTTTGGCCGGCAGCTGCCAGCGGCATTCCACATAATGCCTGTGAATACCAGTCAAAAGGCGATCCGATTACAGATCTTTTCGAAAATATGGCTGCTGAACAGAAAGCACGGACAACTTACGACAATATTCTTCGTCTGGTCAAAGATCCGGAGGTGTGTGACCCAATCCGCTTTCTGCGGGAACGTGAAGTCGTACACTTCCAGCGTTTTGGCGAAGGTCTCCGCCTTGTGACAGACCGGTTAAATTCCAAAAACTTCTATGCGTTCAATCCGGCTTTTGATGCAAAATCATCCTGTTAAAACAATACAGCAAAACAGACATTTGCAATCTGTTTTTGCTACTTGCACATGAGACCTGGCGTATGATTCTGCGCACCATAAGCTGACAGATTCTTTTCTAAATCACCTGCGCCTGTTATTTTTCAAGGCGCAGGTAATCTTTATTACGTAGCAAAAAAATACTGCAAGCAACATTTGTTACCTGCAGTATTTTTCGGGTTGGGCTGTTTTTATAAAAAACAGAGCAGTTCGTAGGGGAATCGAACCCCTGTTTTCGCCGTGAGAGGGCGACGTCTTAACCGCTTGACCAACGAACCACAACAATCGGTATTATACAGAAACTAGCGTTTGCTGTCAACACTTTTTTGCAATTTTCTCGTTTTTTTATATAATTCCATCAAATATATACAATTATACAAATACATATCAATTCATCTATTTCCGGCTGTAAAATCATGCAACATGATTCCACAACCAGAAAGCAAATGATATTTTTTATCAGACAATTAATTTCTGAATAAAAATTAAGCTAATTTAGCTTTTGCAGCTTCTACTAATGCAGCAAATCCTTCTGCATCGTTTACAGCCATCTCAGCCAGCATTTTTCTGTTGATCTCGATATCAGCCAGTTTTAAGCCGTACATGAATTTGCTGTAAGATAAACCGTTCAGTCTGGCTGCAGCATTGATACGAGCGATCCAGAGCTGTCTGAACTGTCTCTTTTTCTGTTTTCTTCCTGCATAAGCACTTGTAAGAGCACGCATTACAGACTGTTTTGCGATTCTGTACTGTTTGGATCTTGCTCCTCTGTAACCTTTAGCCAGTTTTAATGTTCTATTATGTCTTTTTTTTGCGTTTAATCCGCCTTTTACTCTTGCCATTTACGTCATCCTCCTAATCTTCTATCTTACAGATACGGTAAGATTTTTTTCATGTTCTTAACATTAGTAGCATCTGTGATAGTTGCTTTTCTAAGATTTCTTTTTCTCTTAGCGCTTTTCTTTGTTAAGATGTGACTCTTATAAGCTTTATTTCTTTTTAACTGTCCTGTTCCTGTTTTTTTGAAACGTTTTGCTGCTGCTCTGCTGGTTTTCATTTTTGGCATAATGAAATTCCTCCTTGATAAATAGTCTAATTAGCGTTTTTCGGCCAGCACCATTGTCATGCTGCGGCCTTCCATCTTCGGTGCCTTCTCCACTGTCGCTATTTCAGAAAGCGCCTCAGCAAAATCATCCAAGATGTGTTTGCTGTTCTGGACATGAGCCATCTCACGTCCACGGAAACGCAGGGATACTTTCACCTTATCACCTTTTGTGATAAACTTTCTGGCTGCGTTTATTTTGGTGTTTAAATCATTGGATTCAATATTCGGTGACAAACGCACTTCCTTGATCTCCACAGTTTTCTGCTTTTTACGAGCTTCCTTCTCTTTGCGCGCCATTTCATAACGGTACTTTCCGTAATCAATAATCTTGCAAACAGGCGGTTTCGCTGTCGGAGCGATTTTCACTAAATCAAGCTCTGCTTCCTGCGCCAGTTTGAACGCTTCTCTTGCAGACATGATACCAAGCTGAGTACCATCTGCACCAATTACACGAACTTCTCTGTCTCTGATCTGTTCATTAATCATTAAATCGCTAATGGTTTTGCACCTCCATAAAAAAAGTGGATAGGCAGACTATCCACAATCAAATCAAATGTATTTGAATCATAACCGCCGGTCGCCCACTTGCGCCGAGGTGAGAGTGGATACTCTACTTTGTCTTCAACAACTCTGATACTATACCATACTTTTTTTTCAGCGTCAACCGGTTTTTGCAATATTTTTTATCTGTTTTTACAAATAAATGTTACAGTCCACACACGCCATTCCATAAAGTAAAATATAGTACAAATCCAGTTCCCATATTCCTTCTTGCATAGATTTTACTTTTTTATTATACTACTTTTGAAATAATTTTCCACATATATCTTTGGATATTTCGAAAAAATTATCTATCAACATTTAGGTGTTTTGACACCTTAATCTTATAAATAAAGAAAGGACATGTTTCCTATGAATAAAACCATTGATTTACATGTACACTCCACTGCTTCTGACGGTACTTTCACCCCGACAGAACTCGTTGCAGAAGCAAAACGATGCGGTCTCTCCGCTTTTGCGTTAACCGACCATGATACCGTTGACGGTATTTCCGAAGCACTTGCTGCCGTCGAAGCCTCCGGGCTCGAAGTTATCCCGGGTGTGGAACTTTCCACAGAATACAACGAAACGGAAATCCATGTCGTCGGACTCTTTATCGATCCTGCCAATACCGAACTTCAGGCAGAACTTGCAAAATTCCGTGATAACCGGGACAACCGCAATCTGAAAATGATAGAAAAACTTCAGGAAGAGGGATTCCGGATCACCGCAGAAGATCTGTATCGTCTGAATCCGGATACCGTGGTGGCACGTCCACACATTGCAAGATATCTGGTGGATTCCGGACAGGTAAAAGATCTGAAAACCGTGTTTGACAAATACATCGGCGACGGTTGCAAATGCTATGTGGACCGCTATAAAATCACACCGATGCAGGCAGTGACTCTGATCCATCAGGCCGGCAGACTGGCAATTCTCGCACATCCATGCCTTTATAACAT